>ENA-UOUZ01000020-UOUZ01000020.1-mixed-culture-metagenome-genome-assembly--contig:-NODE-20-length-80522-cov-114.560018_pt1 | contig 80522 bp, 34 predicted proteins | sample MGYA00238154_ERZ761575 | MGnify/ENA primary metagenome ERZ761575 (study PRJEB28896, sample SAMN07631632) | mixed culture metagenome | isolation source: Freshwater growth medium | place: USA...
TCAACAGGCTGCGCATAGCCAAGCGCCGCGGTGCACACCTCCGTCAAGGCAGCACGTGAATGGGGGCCTGTGGGGAAACGGGGAGGAGTGAATCTTGCTGCACACAGGCATCAGTGGAGATTCACTCGCCGACGCCGGAGAATGCTCGCCCTCTTCACATTTGCCGCTCTCCTGAATGGCGCCGCTTCTTTGCGCGTAGTAGCGCGCACGTCCTCAATCCGCATGGGGCTCGCCGTGGGCGAAAAGTTCCCGGCTACTGCACTCTCTGCCATGGGCGTCAGCGGCAAGAAGGCCTGCATCTTCTTCTATGGGGCTGATGATGCGCCCAGCTGCTCCAAGGAGCTGAAGGCCTTTGATGCTGCTGGCAAGAACTTCACCACGGCCGGCGTGGCCGTGGTCGGCGTGCGTAATGCGGCGGGCGCAAAGGGCTCTGACGTGGGGGTCAAGCTCTTTGTTGATGAGGGGGACGCAATTCGCACGGAGATTGGCATCCAGAAGGATCTTTTCGGGCTGCTCGGTGGACGTGAGACGTACGTCGTGGACGCGAGCGGCACCGTGGCCAGCGTCTTCAACTCTCAGTTTAGCCCCGAGGAGCACGTCAAGACGGCCCTGGCCGCGGTCAAGGAGCTGCCTGCGGATAAGAATCCTCTTGAGGATTTTCTCGGCAAGCTCGGCCTGAAGTTCTAAGTGCGGCGAGCAGTCGATGCGTCTCGCTGGGCGCGTCCTTTCCTTTCCTGTAGGCAGCAGTGTGTGTGCTGGCGCCGTCTTGTACGGCTTTGGTCGTAGGACCGGAGGTAACTGCGGCGACTCGGCGCGGTCGCTGATGGAGTGGGAATTCGTGATTCGATGGATCGGCGCGCGATCGTCGGCCCTGCTCTTCATCACTGTACTACCATAGTAATGAGTTGGATTGGCGCGCGATCAAAACACCAATACTGTCGTCGGCCCTGGTGCGCTGAGTTCAACCATGTCGTTCGGTTAAATTCTGACAACTTCTGTAATCTTTTCAAGGATCAAGCGAGTCGACTGTCGACCGGTCCGGTGTTGCGGCGCTCACTTGGGCTTGGCCGCGCGTAATCCGTAAATCCGTAATCTCAAAGCCACACCACACTCTCACACCCAGGGCGCGCCCATGTACACGTAGGAATTACGACCATTACTCGAGTCTCGACCAACGACTTGGGCTATCATCCTTACTACGAGTACGTACTACGTAGTATAAAATGTCTCGAGTCCATCTGTCATCATTAATCATTTCATGTGGTTATAGTCCTGGGGCTCATCTGAAAAATCACCGTCATCCCCTGTCAGCGACAACGAAGGTTTGTTCGACACCTAGGGGAGGCCGCGCCAGGTCCTCAGGCTGCAGTTGGTTCATCATTCACAGCAACTTTCAACGAGACGTGAGTGCTCGCTTCTTCGCGAGCTTGGCCTGGAAAAACACCTTGCGAGCGGCAAACTTTCCATCGCTTGCTTTCCTTGCGACCCCGATCCAGGTAGCCAGAGTGAGCAGAAGCCCTCGTCAGCTCCCGACTCGCCGCGCCCAACACGAATCGCGCCCTGCGCACCCGCACACGCCTTCCCTGCACCCCTGTCTTGGCACCTTCCAACCGGAATTCGGGCCGCGCGCGCTCTCCCGCCCGCGCGCGACCCACTCCATGCCAAGCTACGCAAGGCACCGCGCCTCCAACTTCCGCTCCCACACGAGCACCAATCCCACGCACGAGCACGGCGGGTGCGACGCCTTGCCATCCGTATCGCGTCTCTCTTCCTCCAATCACCATACGTTCGCCTTCCCCCTCTCTCAGAAGCGAGCAAGCACAGGCAAGCACCATAGGCAAGCCACGGCATGCAGATCTTTGTCAAGACGCTGAATGGAAAGACCATCACGCTAAATGTCGAGCACTCTGACACCATCGAGGGCGTCAAGGCAAAGATCCAGGCCAAGGAGGGCACCCCCCCGGAGGCACAGCGCCTCATCTTTGCGGGCAAGCTGCTGGAGGACGGTCGCTTGCTGTCCGACTACAACATCCAGAAGGAGTCGACGCTTCATTTGGTGCTGCGCCTGCTCGGCGGGTCTGCACGCGAGATGCTCGCCTTTCCGAGCGAGGAGAGCGATTGTCGATAGAGCTCTAGAGGGTGCGAAGGGGCTGTGGGATGTGGCACTCAGTTTGAAATCAGGGTATGGTTGCACGCGACTTGACGTTCTGACTCGAGAGCTTTAGTACAATGTACATGTACCCACAGTCCCTCAGGGCGAACCTGGGGTCGCTGGTGCTCCACTTACCTCGCCTGCCATACCTGATGGGAGGGCGGTCGCGGCACAAACAGAACACACGGCCGTGGTTACCGCACCACAACCTCAACATGCACCCAAATCACGCTGCGGTGATCTTTACCATGCACAGCAGGTCGTCAAGCAGCCGCCCTTCTTGGTCCTCGCGCCGCCGCTCGGCCTCCTCGAGCTCGCGCCGCGCCGCCGCCGCCGAGTCCTCTTCGTCCAGCGCCGCTCCCTCGCTGCCCGTGCTTGGTGCCTCGTCCGACGACCAGGGCGGCTGCGAGCGGGGGCGCGCTAGCGTCGGCGAATCGACGGTGGGCGTGCCTTGTTGCGCGTCGAGCATGGCCCGGCGCGCGTGCAGCTTCCGGCGCGCGTACTGCTCCCGCTCGTACTCGAAGGCACTCCGGAAGCCATCCGGCGGGAGCGGACCATCTGGCCCTAGACCATCCTGCTCCTCGGGCTCATGCCCCTTCCCGCCCTTCCACACACGGCGCGCCCGCGGAATTGCGTCGTCTTGAGCGCCACCCTCCGCCTCATCGTCTGACGCGCCGGCGGCGCTCGCCGCCAAGCCCATTGCCGCGTCCGCTGGCAGCACACAGTCTGGGCGCAGGGCACGCACATCGAAGCCTTCCTCGTGATACACAGGAGGCGCGAGCGGTGCGCGGCGGCGCTGGTGGCCGCCGTCGTCGAGGGCCATCGAAGAGGCGTTGGAGGCGCCGAAAGCCTCGGCCGCCTCCTCCTCCTCCGCTGCAGCCTCTGCCGCCGCTGCAGCCTCAGCTGCTTCCTCTGCCGCTGCCTCTGCGGCCGCCGCTGCCTCTGCGGCCGCTGCCTCTGCAGCCGCTGCCTCCTCTGCAGCCGCTGCCTCTGCGGCCGCTGCCTCCTCTGCAGCCGCTGCCTCTGCGACCGCTGCCTCTTCTGCGGCCGCTGCCTCTGCGGCCGCTGCCTCCTCTGCGGCCGCTGCCTCTGCGGCCGCTGCCTCCTCTGCGGCCGCTGCCTCCTCTGCGGCCGCTGCCTCTTCTGCAGCCTCGGGCTCGGGCTGCAGTCGATCGATGAAAGGTGCGGCAGGGGGACGCTTAAGATGACGCTCATGAAGCATTCGGTTACAAGGCCTCCACCATGGTGCCAATGTGGAAGCCGCTGCAGCTTCGATCTCCAGGTTGCGCTTCACCATCATCTGCTTGAAGGAGACGAAGTCATCGACGGCCAGGATCTGCCGGAGTACGTCTTGGCCCACGTCTGTGGTCGCAAACTCTGTGCAGAGCAAACCGAATTCGTCGTTTGTCGTGCCCAGGTCGGACAGGAACATATCCAGCAACGAGTCCACCATATCACGGTAGGCGTTGAAGATGTCATGGTAGGTGTGCTCTTGCTCCTCGTCAGAGCCAAACACGAGGCAGTTGTCGTCCATGAAGTTCCCGACGGGCACGGTCCAGTCAGGGCTCCTGAGAAAGCCGGTCACCGCGTCGAAGAGCCACACAGAAGTGTGGTCGTCGTCGAGCAGCTTGACGCAGGCGGTGTGGCCACGGCCCTGGGCGACGGCGCGTGGTGTCTCGCCGTCCTTCGTCGTCACCGTGGTGTTCGCGCCCTTGCGGAGCAGGAACTCGACGGTGCTCCATTCTCCTTGGTAGCACGCCTGGTGCAGCGCCGTCCAGCGCCAGGATGGCTGCACGTTGATGTAAGCGATATCCTTCTCGATGAGCTCACGCACCTTGGCAAAGTTGCACTCCTTCGCAAAGTCGAGGAACTGGTGCTGCTCGGTTATGGAGGGCGGCATCTCGACTCCCTTGTCCGGCGAGGCGGAAGAGCGCGCTCGCTCGCATCGTGAGAGTGAACGAGCTCGCTCGCTCGCTCGCGCTCGCTTCTGGTGCTAGCGCGCTCGCAAACTTGGAACATCGAAAGGAATTACATGTAGCTTGCTTTATGCACAGCTGGAACGCGCGACTTTCTTGGAGCAGCCAAACGTAGTGAAACAGGAGTCGTCAGGGCCGTGAATCTCCTGTGAACAACACGCAATCGTGCTCATGCTCTTTTCCCAATTCGCGCTCGCTCTATCCACCGCCGTTCCTGTCGGCTTCATCGGCTGTACTTCGCAGTGTCGGCCAAGCATGGCGGGTCATAGGGCCGTCATCACCATGTTCGAACCCTTGTCCGACGCTGCAGTACTCGGAGCCACGGCCGCGCTACTTTGCGCCGCCGGATACCTTCAGTACACGCTTTCAACCGGGGATCAAGGCATCAACGCGTTTCTGATGAAGGAGAAGTCGCAGAATCCCTTCTACTCGAAGAACTTCAAGGCAGAGCGTCCAATGCTGCCCAGCTGGCTGCGAGGATTTCGGCTGCCGCGATTCGATTTTGTGGAGGTCTATGGTGCCGAGCCGCAGCGGCCACCGTCAGGGCCTGCTGATGAGGCTCTTGAGGCGCTATATACGGCACTTGACGACGCCTTGGAGGTAGAGGACTATAGTCGAGCTGCCATCATCAAGGCTCGCATCGATGAAGCATCGAGCCCTCGGCGAGCACCTGACTGATCTTGAGTTACGGTACATGGGTCGTCACTGTCGAGTGTGTTCCACACACGAGTCTCGTCTGCGTCTCGCGTCTGACCTGTGGGCGTTGAGCTACAGCATGTTAGAGCCCCCCGACCGCGCGCGCTGCGACCTCGAAGGCTACACTTGATCTTCTAAGAACCAAAATGTCTCGACGCACGTCGTGTTCACGCGGGACGGCCCGAAACGGACGAAAGATACGATCACCTATAGCTTCACAGCCCGTGGCGTACTCGGAGCATCTCGGTGCGCAGGTTAGTGCTCAGAGCCAGGAGCGCCTTGTCGCCGAGCAAGCGCGGCACGTGTGGGCGCGCGGAAGGGGCACACGTGAGCCACCCGTCGAGGAGCGCATGCACCTGTGGGTGGACACAGCGCCGTGGTGAGCACTTGCATGCCAGGGCCACGCGTCGAGGAGAGCAAGCACCTGCTCGTAGTGCTCCACCGCCCAGCCAAAGATAATCTGCGCCGCAGCACTCGAGCACTCCTCTTGCGCACGCAGGAGCAGCGGCACGACCTCGGCGGCAGTGAGGGCGGCGCGCAGTCGCCGGTGCGCGTGCGGACTTAGCCCATCGAGCATGTACCTGTGGGGAGACACAGCGCCGTGGTGAGCACTTGCATGCTGGGGCGTGCGGACTTAGACCATCGAGCAGTACCGATCGCCGAGCAGCGCCAACTCGAGCGCGCCCGCCGCACATAGCCGCCCGTCGGGCGGCGCGCCCGCCTCTGCGTGGACAGGGCGCGGGGTCGCGACGCTGGCGCGGGTGGCGCCGCCGTTGGCGGCGGCGGCGGGGGTGGTGGTGGCGGGGGAAGCGCCAGCGTCGGCGTCGGCGGCGGTAGAGAGGCAGTGCTGGAGTCGTGCATGCATCCATTCCTGTGACACGATCGCCTCGTCCCCCAGCCGCTGCCATAAGGCTAGCCCCTGCGCCTCCACCTGAGAAGATAATCCTCCGCCGCTGGAGGCGCCCCCGCTGCCCTCAGCCACGCTGGGTGAGGCGTGTGCCGGGTCTGTCACGGGAGGGGGGGCGGGGATGGGCGAGGGCGGTGTGGCGACCGGTAACTCGACGGTCCCCGCGTATACAAAACGAAGCATCGCCATGAACGGCGCCACGCTCGCATCCGACACACGCACCACAAGCGGCGACGCTGGCTGAGACCCTGAGCCATCGTCGTCGCCTCCGCTGATGTTGCCGCTGTTGCCCCCGCCACCAAAGTTGGCATTAAAGGCGAGCGACGTCCTAAAATAGTCACTACCGGCAGCAAGCAGCGCACGGTGCGCGAGCAGCGCCCCATCCGCCAACGCAAAGCGCACGTCAGCAACTGGTACAAGCCCCCCAGGCACGGCAGCGAGGTGTAACTCGAGCCAGGGGCGACCGGTAGGGTGGCACGGAGGCGCGAGGAGGAGCGCGCGCAGGCCGAGTGTGTCGGCGGCGGCGAGCAAGGCCTTGGGGCGTAGTACTGGGACTGCGCTGCCACCGCCGGTGCTGCCGCGGCCACGGCCGGTGCCGCCGGCTCCTTCGAGGGCGGCCGAGCCACTGAGGACAAGTTCATAGAGCGCCACGCACGCTTCCCGAGGCAACGAGGTCGCCACCGCCGACGACAGCTGCCAGCAACACGCGCCATGGACCGATGCGCCAGGCGAGGTGGCAGCGGCGGGAGCCCTCGACTGATGAGGAGACGCGTTCGCGCGGAGCATCGCCAGCCAGTCGGGAGCGCGCACAGCGAGGAGCACCTGATGAAGGCCGAAGCTCAAACCATCAGCATGCAATCAGCATGCAATCAGCATGCAATCAGCATGCAATCAGCACGCAAGTACCTGATGAAGGCCGAGGCTCAAACCGTCAGGCCATACCATGTCAGCATCCGGCGCCACCCATGGCTCCACCCACGACTCCGACTCGTCCGCGGCCGACGGCGCCGCCGCCTCGCGCGCATCCGCACGTGCCGCGCCTCTCGGCGCCGAGTTGGGCGCGCCCAGCAGCGCCGCCCGCAGTCGCATGCCCAGCGCACAAGGCGCACCCAACTCGCCCAGTCGCATCAACAGCTCGGCAGTAGCGAGGCCGACGGCGCCCTGGCGCACGGCCGCGGGCATGCCGCGCAGCTGGGCTGCGAGGAGGCCCTCGTCGCGGCAGCGCGTGGCAGCGTGAGCGGAGCGCAGCAGCCCGCGCAGAGAGAGCACCGCGCACAACACGGGCACGCTCGGCTGGTCGCCGATCGAGGGCTTGCCCTTGTCGCTCTCGCAGAGCAGCTGCGCGAGCGGCGTGGTGACACCGCAGTCAAGCACGCGATCGATCGCGCTCAAGGGCAGCTCGACGTTGGCCGAACTCAGCTTGGCGAGCAGCGTGAGCGAGAAGGTGCGCACATCGCGATTAGCATGCACGATGGCGCCTGTCCAGAGCGGCGCGCACTCCATGAGCAGCGCGGCCTGCTGGTCGACGGTGGTGCAGAGGCGCTCGCAAGCGTCGAGCAGCGCACGCAGCGCCTGCTGCGTCAGCCGGTACGGCACATCCGAGAGCAGTGCGCTGGCGAGCCGAGCCACAGCGTTGGCGAGAGCGGCCGAAGGCATCCGGAGCGCCTGCTTGACGCCGGCGCTCGCCGCAATGACGGCTGCCTGTGCGGCCGCCTTGGGCTCGCGCTCGACGGCGTCCAGCAAATCCTGCGCCGCGGAGCACACCGCGTGCACGGTGATGCGCCGCGGCGAGGGAGGGAACATAGTCAGAAAGTCGGGCGCGCATCGTGAAGGAGTGTGAAACCTGGTAACGAATCATAAACATTGGCTGTGAAACGATGCTCAGCGTCCAGGTGTGGGTTAGGCGATTGTGACGCTCCTCGCAAATCTGCTTCGTCAATCCGCCAGATTCCGCACATAAACTCCCGTAATTCCGGCGTCTCGCCGCTGGTCGTCATGTGGGCGATCTTATTGAGCATTGTCCCGCACGCGGCTGCGGTGGCCGCGACACCACTGGGATCAGCCGCCTCTGCCTTGGTGCACGTGCCGACGCGAACCGCCGCGCGTGCTTCGTCGCCGCTGCTCGCCATCGGCAGCCGCGGCAGCAGCACAGCTGAGGACCCTTACGAGGTGCTGCGCGCAGGCTACGACCGCAGCCAGCTGACCAGCTTCTTCATGAAGCGGCCGGTGGCGCTAATGGGCCGCGCGGCCAAATTTGCGCGCGTGTACAAGAAGCTGCAGCGCGTGTGGCTGCGCGAGGAGGCGCTGCCGGCCGCGGAGCGCACACGCGGCAATGTGCTGCGACAGGAAATCTCGGCGCTCGGCCCGGTGGCGGTCAAGCTCGGGCAGACGCTCTCGCAGCGACCGGACATCGTCGGCGTGGACGTGTGCGAGGCGCTCAAGTCGCTGCAGACGTCGAACGCGCCGTTTGACAACGAGCGCGCGTGGCAGGTGCTGCGGGAGGAGCTCGGCGCGCGCGGGCGTCCGATCGCGCCTGGGCCGACCTTCGTGGACGGCACGACCGATCCGAACGCGCCGCCCGTGTTCGCGCGCCTTTCGGAGCAGCCGATCGCCTCCGCGTCCCTGGGCCAGGTCTACCGCGGCCAGACGCACGACGGGCGCGAGGTCGCTGTGAAGGTGCAACGGCCGGGTGCGGTGAGGCAAGTGGCCCTCGACTTCGCAGTGCTCATCGTGGGGCTGCAGATGATCGCGGCGAGCGGCTGGGGGAACGGCGATCTGGACGAGATCCTGGACACGTGCGCCCAGGGAGTCTTCGAGGAGCTCGACTACCGTAACGAAGCGCGCAATGCGGCGGAGTTCAAGTCGTCGATGGCCTTCCTTGGATACGTCGACGTGCCCGACTTTCTCCTCGAGTACACTCAGGGTAGCCCTACTCAGGGTAGCCGCGTGCTCGTGAGCGAGTGGGTGTACGGGCGGCACCTCGACAAGCTCAGCCGCGAGGAGGGTCTTCGCATGACCTACATGGCCGTCGAGGCGGTGACAGCGAGCCTCGTGCTCACCGGCATCGTGCACGCCGACCCTCATGAAGGTAACTTGATGCTCGCCGACGACGGGCGGCTGGTCTTCCTCGACTTTGGGCTCATGTCGCGCGTGCAGCCGCAGATCATGGAGGCGTTCGCGTACGGCATCCAGTGCGTCCTCAACGAGGACTGGGATGGGCTCGTCATCGCCTTCATCAAGAGCGGCTTCGTAGGCTCCCCGATCGAGGCGAGGGAGAATGTCAAGGCGCCCTTCCGTCCCGCCGGCCCCGATGCGCAGCAGCGGATGGCCTCCGAGTTACGAGCGAAGATGGGCGCGTGCCCGGGAGGCACGAGCCGCTTCGGCGCCCTCTCCACTGTCCTGTTTGACATGGGCAAGCTCTGGCGCATGTACTCGCCGCCGTACATCATCCTCTTGATCCGCACCTTTCTCACCCTCGAGGGCATCGCTGGACAGGTCGACCCGAACTTTAATATTTACGAGGTGAGCCTGCCTTGGGCGCTGCGCCGGGCACTCTCCCCTTCGACCGAGGACGGGGCGCGCCAGCTGCGCTCCTCCATCCTCACCGCCGACAACCAGCTGCAGTGGGAGAAGATCATGACCCTCTTGCGCGACGCGCTGAGCAGCAGCAGCGACGGCAGCAGCAGCAGCAGCAGCGACGGCAGCAGCAGCAGCGACGGCAGCAGTAGCAGCGACGGCAGCGACGAGCAGCGACGAGCAGCAGCAGCGGCGGCGGAGCGCAGCACAGCAGCAGCGGCGGCGGCAGCAGCCACGGCCGCGCGCGCAGCTGCCGCCGCCCCGCATGTGGGCAGCGGCACAGGGCGCGCGAGTGACGCCGTGGGGCCGCCGACGGGAATGGGGCACGTTGGGAGCAGCGCAGGCCCCTCCAAGCTTGCCAAGCTTGCGGGTAGCGGCGCCGCCACGCCGATGGAGAGTGTGCTGGAGCTGCTCGGCTCTCCCGAGGGGATCCATCTTCGTCGGATCGCCAACGATCTCGACTCCACCGAGCTCCTCTTGCGCCTGGCCTCTCCCCGAGGCGAGGCTCGAGCGGTGCGTCACCTGACGACCGAAGCGATCGCGAAGGCGCTCACGCCGCTCCTGCGCACATGCACCTCACGCCTGCGACAGGCCGCGCTCATGCCGCTGCGAGGGCTGCGCCGTGCGGGCGGGCACGCCACAACTCTCACCACAACGCTCGCCGAGCCGCTCTCCGCTGGCAGCGATGGCTCGCTCACCACAACGCTCACCACAACGCTCACCACAACGTCCACTCGGGCCGAGGAGACAAACAAGCCCATGGCGCTCACAGCAGCGGCGCGCGAGCTTGCGGCGGGGGCGGCCCGCCAAGCGGCGCGAGTCGGAGAGGCGGCGGGTGAGGCGCGCCAGCGGGTGGGAGAGGCGGCAGGCGAGGCGAGACAGATCGTGGGGGAAGCTCGCCAGCGGCTGAGCGCGCAGTGGCCGCGATCGCCCAAGAGCCTGAAGCTGCGCAGCCGCCGTCTCACTCGCTCGGCGACCGTGTACGGCGTGCTTCTGCGCACCCACCTGCGCCGCCAGCTAACCTCCGGCTGGCGAGGCGGCGTGGCCGCGCTCTCGCTCGTGTACCTGGCGGTGCGCGTGGGCGCTCTTGGAGTGCTCAAGGCGGCGCTTCGGTCGGGCGCCGCTGTGTATGGCGTCGCTGCCATCGCGGCGAGCCTCGCCGTCTACGTGCGCGCGCGGCCGGTGCATGCGGGCCTCGTCGTGCTCGCGGGGGGCATCCTCGCGCTCGGCGCGGCGACGCAACAGCGGCCGCCCGACGCGAGCGAGGAGGAGGTCATGGTGGAGGCGGTGGAGGGACGTTAATTGCACAAGATAAATCGACACACAGAGCAACTGTGCGTGCGAACACGTTACACGCGCCGCCGCCGGTCGGGCGGGTGCTGCTAGAGGTTGCCGCGCGCCGCCGCGGGCGTCCCACCGCACCGAGTGGCACGAGACCACGAGGCTGCGTCCGGTCGTCCGCGGTTACACAATTTCACAGCGTGGAGTCCACTGCCTCAGTCTCGATGGACAGACACTAGTCACTGTACCGGTACTTAGAGCGGCTCCGCGCGCTCAGTAGATACCAATAACAGCCAGCCACGAGCCGCCGTGCCCCGAATTGTGACGTCACAGGGTGCCGAGCAAGTCACAGATCACTGTGTGGCCACTATCACGAGCGAGTGAAAGCGCGGTCTTGCCCGTGGCAGTCTGCACTTCCTTGCGCGCGCCGGCGCTGAGCAACATGTGGACGCAGTGCTGCTGGCCCGCCTTTGCCGCATAGATGAGCGCAGTGTAGCCTGCCTCTGTAGCATGCGAGGCGCCCGGCGAGGCGACGACGGCAGCGTCGATGTCCGATTGCGGGAGCACACGCTCAAGCAACGTTGTCAGGCCACCGATGCTGGCCGCCATGAGCATCGTAAAGTTGTTGATGCTCACCACCTTGAGCGAGGCACCCGCCTTGAGCAGTTCGAGAGCAACCTGCTCGTGGCCATTTTTGGCAGCGAGCATCAAGGCGGTCACGCCGTCGGACCTTGCCTTATTTGGGTCCGCCTTTGCCTCGAGCAGGACGAGAGCAACCTGCTCGTGGCCACTTTGGGCAGCCCTAATCAAGGCGGTCATGCCGGCGTTGTTCTGAGAGTTCACGGCGGCGCCCGCCTCGAGCAGGACGAGAGCAACCTGCTCGTGGCCATTTTGGGCAGCAAACATGAGCGCCGTCCAACCGTCTTCCTCGGTTTGGTCAATGGCTGCCCCCGCCTTGAGCAGGACGAGAGCAACCTGCTCGTGGCCTTTTAAGGCAGCGCTCATCAAGGCGGTCCTGCCGTCATTTTTCTGAGCGTTCACGGCGGCGCCTGCCTCGAGCAGGACGTGAGCAACCTGCTCGTGGCCATCTTGGGCAGCCCACATCAAGGCGGTCACGCCGTTGTTGGAATGAGCGTTCACGGCGGCGCCCGACTCGAGCAGGACGAGAGCAACCTGCTCGTTCCCATTTTCGGCAGCGATCATCAAGGCGGTGACGCCGGCGTTGTCCTGAGCGTTCACGACGGCGCCCGCCTTGAGCAGGACGAGAGCGACCTGCTCGTGGCCATTTGACGCAGCCCGCATCAAGGCGGTCACGCCGTCGGACCTTGCCTTATTTGGGTCCGCCTTTGCCTCGAGCAGGACGAGAGCAACCTGCTCGTGGCCATTTCGGGCTGCTGCCATCAAGGCGGTCACGCCGGCGTTGTTCTGAGCGCTCACGACGGCGCCCGCCTCCAGCAGGACGAGAGCAACCTGCTCGTGGCCATCTAGGGCAGCAAACATGAGCGCCGTGCAACCGTCTTCCTTGGTTTCGTCAACGGCTGCCCCCGCCTTGAGCAGGACGAGAGCAACCTGCTCGTGGCCATTTTGGGCAGCGAACATCAAGGCGGTCACGCCGTCGGACGCTGCCTTATTTGGGTCCGCCTTCGCCTCGAGCAGGACGAGAGCACACCGCTCGTGGCCATTTTGGGCAGCAAACATGAGCGCCGTCCAACCGTCTTCCTCGGTTTCGTCAACGGCTGCCCCCGCCTTGAGGAAGACATGAGCAACCTGCTCGTGGCCACTTTGGGCAGCGAACATCAAGGCGGTCCATCCGGCGTTGTCCTGAGCGCTCACGACGGCGCCTGCCTCGAGTAGGACGAGAAGGCAGGGCTCGTGGCCGTTTTGGGCAGCGAGCATCAAGGCTGTCCAGCCATCGTCGTCGGCTGCGTCAACTGCCGCCCCCGCCTTTAGCAGGTTGCGAAGCTGATGGTCGTCTCCTCTATCAGCAGCCCCCCTCAAGGCCGCCGCCTTCTCAGCCGCCGCCGCCGCTGCCTTCTCGGCCGCAACCTTCTCAGCCGCCGCCTGTTCCTCCTCCTTCCGCCTCAGCTCCCACTCGTCCGCCTTGTCACCCGTGAGAGTGCCCGAGGCGACCATCACACGGATCATATTCTTGACGTGCATTGCCGGCAGCAGCTTCGTGCCCATCGGCAAGTTCGTCAACGGGCTCTTGCCCTGCTGCTTGAGCCACTCCTCGATGGCCGAGCGCTCGTACACCTTTCCGTCCTCGGCGATGACCGGGTCGAAGGGCAGCGAGCGAGTGATGGGGCAGACGAGCTGGGCAACGGCCTGCTCGGTGGCGCTCTTGTGCCGGCGCAGCTCCTGTGCCGTCTCGTCCTCGGCCTCAGCAGCGCGGCTGCGGCTGCTGCCGCCGCCCCAAGAGGTGCCCCCCTCAGGTTGAGGCAGAGCTCGGCGACCGGGGCCATGATGCCGAGGTGGACGTCGTCGGGGTGCTCCTTCGTGAGCCACCGATAGGACAGCGCGACGAAGAGCACGCCAAAGTCGTCGTCCAGCGCCAGCGCGACCCTTCGCAGCTCCGCCGGCGGGCTTCTTCTTAACATGCTGCTGCAGGAGCAGCTGGTGCGCGGGCTTGACGATGCGGCCGCCGTGCGGCGAGATCATTCGCGTGGTCGCCGCGAACTGCTTCGTCTTCGCCTTGTGGCTGCCTTTCGCCATCGCACGTCGAGCGCGCGCGCGCGCGCGGGAACGCGGGGACGCGCGGTACGCGGTGTGCAGTTTTGCTCCCAGTCTGAGATGTCGAAAGAAACCAGGGTTGTTGAACACCGGGGGGCGGCTCTTCATCTCAAAAGCCAGTTCACACATTCGGAATGCTGTGAGATGCGGAGTCTCGTGCGCCTCGGCTCGCTCTCGCTCGCCTTCGCGGCGCATCTGCAGCCGCGCGTGCTCGCCTCGCGCGCGCCGCCGCTCCTGCGCGTGCGCGGCGGCCGTGCGGTCGCGACTGCCGCGACCGCCGCCGACGTCAAGCTCGCCGAGCTGCGGCAGGCGATGGCCGAAGCGGGTGTGGCTGCCTTCGTGGTGCCGTCGGGCGACGCGCACCTCTCCGAGTATACGCACCCCGCGTACGACCGACGCGCCTTCATCTCGGGCTTCACGGGCTCGGCCGGCACTGCGGTCGTGACCGCTGACGCCGCGCTGCTCTGGACCGACGGTCGTTACTTTCTGCAGGCGGAGCAGGAGCTGTCGCCACACTGGACGCTGATGCGCCAGCTCCAGCCGGGAGTGCCGACCATCGAGGCGTGGCTCGCCTCGAACCTGCCCAATGCCTCAGCTGTTGGCATCGACGCGTCGGTCCACTCGGTCGACGACGCGCAGAAGCTCTCGGGCGCGCTGGACGCGGCAAACCGTCAGTTCGCCCTCAAGCCGCTGCCGAGCCCGAATCTGGTGGATCGGGTGTGGCACGACCGGCCGGCGGCGCCGCAGGGCCTCGCACGCCAGCTCCCACTCGAGATCGCCGGCGTGAGCACGCTCGAGAAGCTTGCGGCGGTGGGGAAGGACTTGGCGGCAGCCGGTGCGGACGCGATGGTCCTCGGCTCGCTCGACGAGGTGTGCTGGCTGCTCAACGTGCGCGGCGAGGACGTGCCGCACTGCCCCGTGCTCCAATCCTTTGCGCTCGTCCACGCCGCCGGCGCGGGCGGCGCTGGCGTGACGGCGACGCTCTTCGTGGACGAAATGAAGGTGGCGGCGGACGTGCGTGCGGCGCTCGCAGCAGCGGGCGTCACTCTCGCGCCCTATGCGGAGGCCGAGCCGACGGTTCGGTCTCTCGCCGGCGCCGGTAAGACCCTCATGCTCGACCCCAAATCAGTCAACTACGGACTCCGGCTCGCGGCGGGTGGCCGCGCGGTCCTCACCACCTCGCCTCTCATCCTTCGCAAGGCATGCAAGAACGCAGCGGAGCTCGCCGGGATGCTCACGGCGCACGTACACGATGGCGCGGCGATGGCTCATTTCTTCGCCTGGCTTCGGCGTACGGTCATCGACGAGCGCACGCCCCTGGACGAGCGGCAGATCGCCGCGCGCCTCGCCGCCTTCCGCGCCGAGCAGCCCGGCTTCCTCGACCTCTCGTTCCCCACGATCTGCGGTGTTGGCTCCAACGGCGCGATCATCCACTACAACTGCCTTGTCGCCGACCCGTCCAAGGTGAACACCTTTGACGGCACGCAGATGATCCTCCTCGACTCGGGCGGCCAGTACGCTACCGGTACGACCGATGTCACGCGCACCTTCCACCTCGGCACACCGACGCCGTGGCAGCGCGAGTGCTTCACCCGCGTGCTCAAGGGTAACATCGGTCTCGACTCCCTCGTCTTCCCCGAGGGCACGCCGGGCACGGCCATCGACGCCTTCGCGCGCCAGTCGCTCTGGTCAGCGGGGCTCGACTACCTGCACGGCACCGGGCACGGCGTAGGCGCAGCACTCAATGTGCACGAGGGCCCACACTCGATCTCGACGCGCTACGCCAACGTGGTACCTCTCCAACCAGGCATGATCTGCTCCAACGAGCCCGGCTACTACGAAGCAGGCAGCTTCGGCATCCGGATCGAGAACCTGCTCATCGTGAGGGAGAAGCAGACGGCACATAAATTCAACGGCAGGGCGTACTACGGCTTCGAGCAGCTGACGCACGTACCGATCTCGACCACTTGCCTCGAGCCGTCGCTGCTCACCGCCGCTGAGGTCGCGTGGCTCGACGGATACCACGCGCGCGTGTGGGAGCGCGTCTCGCCGCTCATGGACCCCTCCTCGGAGGGCGCGCGCTGGCTGCGCGAGGTGACGCGCCCGCTCGCCGAGCAGGGGCTGCAGGGCCTGCCGAGCCCGAGGGAGGCGCCTCGGCCCCTCGCGCCATTCGCGGCTGCAGCCTGACACACGCTTAGACGCTTTGGCCGCCGCGCTGCGTGAGTTTAGCGTGTCGTTGGACGGTGGGGGAAGATACACGTTGGGCGTTATGACCTGTGTGATGTTTCTCTGCCATATGCACAGTCCGAAGCTCGAAACGGCGCGTTTGACTGATTGCTACATAACGCCAATACGGCGCGAAAGTAGAAGAACAAGAAGGAACACAGGGATGCCGGGCTGGCACCCAAAGCGCTCGCAGCCGCCGCCGCCGCCGCCGCCCCCGCCCGAGCGAACGAGACACTGGCTTGAGCATCCGGTGTCGGATCGCAAGAATGACGGGCATCTTCAGCGCATTGGTGGTGTTAAAGCAGGATACGCTGGCCATATCCCTGAGTCACAGATGCCTCCCGGCCAGTCTCCGTATGGCATCACGCGAGGATGCGCGGCACAGCGCGGCCACGAACGCTCGAAGCTCGACTACTTTGCCAAGGATGCACCCTCTCAGGCTACCCGACGCGCCGTCAGCCTGCCCGGGTATCGTGGTCACTTGCCCGGCGATCAGGAGTCGTTTGGCACTTCGCCTTGGAGCCCGAATCGAGGCGATCAGCGGTTCGCTGCCGAAGCTGGTTCGCAGTCGGCGCGCAACACTTCGAGGACCCCGAGGACGCCTCGCGGGTATTCCTCTTCGCCTAGTGCCCGGGGGGCTGCGTCGTGGACTCTGTCTTCTTGGACGTATGGCACTGGCGGTGAGGAGCCAGGCTCAGCACCCGCTCCAGTCCAAGCGACAGGCAAGTTGGTCAGGCCGCCTGAAGTTCGAGACCCTCACAAGTATGCTACGAAAACCATGAACGTTCGTCAGATTACATCAACGCTCAGCGGCCCTGCGGAAACCTGGGTGCCGCCTGCTGGGCTTTACGCCGAGAACAGCAAACGCGAGTACAACTTCAACATGTGGGCCCTCAAAGAGGGCAAGGAGGGCGAAGACGCCTTGAACATCGCTCCCAGGTACACGCCCAGACGTTGGACGGCAGCCCCAATGCGAGACGCCGGGCTCTTTAACTTGAATGAAAAGCACGTCGACCAACACCTCGCCAGCGCTCTTCGAGGACCCAAAGAGACGTGGTACCCTCCAGCGGGCTTGTACGTCGAGAACTCGAAGGAGAACAGATTGAAGAAGGGTATGAGGATCGACATGTGGAAGAAGGGCATGGGGATCGACATGTGGAAGGTCAAGGATGGGACGCTCAACGACAAGCCGCCACCCCGAGAGTACATTAAGCCGCCCGCCGTGCGTGATCCGGACGAGTGTGTCTTGGAACCCAGGCACGTGGAACAGATCACCATGGGCATGCGTGGGCCGGCTGAGTCGTGGAAGCCGCCAGCGGGCCTTTGCATTGAGAACAGCAAAAAGGGCATTGGCATGAATTTATGGGACTTGCGACGCTCCAAGTCTGCGTCCGTCGTTTCGAACGACTCGCCTTCCTCTCCGGATCCCACAACCAACTTACGTTACGGGGTCCCGCAGCCGCTGAAATCTGGCCTGGCCGGTGGCTTGCCCAGCAAGAATGGGGCTGGGCTGAGCGAAAAGGCGCGGGCGAAGCTTGCAGAAGCCCTTCTGGAAGATGTGGAAGCGTGAAGAGCGAGTAGAGAGTAGACCTAGCTTGAAGTCGAGTTTGGCGTTGGCGAGTCAGTTAACCGCTCGTCTTTTACATTTACTCCGCTCGGCTCGTATACGATCGCGGTCGGGTTACCGGGCCACGGGCTACCCCCGCGGACATGCCCGCGTACCATATAAGTACCATACTCGTACACGTGTTCGAGGCACGGCATGCAGTACCTTTGGTTTCTTAGCCGTTTCTTAAATCATAAATGGTTTCTTAGCTGTTAGTTTCGCGGTACCGTCATAACTTCTGTCCGTACGTACACCGAGCTGTTAATGTCAACTCGGGCTCATCTCCAGAAGAGCTCCAGCTCGACGGCCCGTCTCGACTCAATGAGCACTTCTGAAGCGCATCGTCGCGGAGACGCGTTTTCTTTCCCAGCACCTCCTCCAAGGGTTACGAGCCAGTGGTCAAGTCGTCGCCGGCCTGGCCATGCGAGTGACCGCACACGGCCCAGTGCACCTCCTCGAGAAGCTCGCGCGGTAGGCGATCGTACCCGCTGAGCGTGCGCACGTCCTTGGGCGGCAACGCGACGGCGCAACGGCGCACGGCTCCAAAGCGCTGCTGAAGGTACGCGAGGCAAAAGTCGCGTAGCCGCGGGCAATGCATGCCATCAGCAAGTATGAGGACCTCGAGCGCTTGTGCCTCGTCAACGGCCTGTGCAAGCTTCGACTCGCAGAGTGCGCGTAACGGCTCGAGCTCGATCGCGTCAGCGGCCACTAACAGCGCCATCAGTGCATCTGAGTCCGTGGCATGCTCTTGCAGCGCGGCTGGCACCTCCCCAGTGTAGAGGAAGCGGAGCACGAGCAGCAGGGTGTCGCGCGTCCAGCCCTCGCCCGGAAGGGTGAGCGCCAGCGGGGCGCCGTCTGCAGCACCACCGTGCTGCCGCAGCTGGCCCTCGCGGAAGCCACCGCTGAGGAGCGCAGCCATGTAAGCACTCGCACCCGAGCCGAGGAGCGCTCGGTGTGCGGGGACCGAGCTGCCGTCGGGGAGCCTGAAGCTTACGTCTGCAAACCGTTCGCTGCCGACGAGGGAAGCGAGGTGCGGCGAGAGGTGCTTAGTGATGAAGTTCGAGGGCGGCGGTAGCGTTGGCTCGGTGTGAAGCTCAAAGCACCATAGGTCCGAATAGTAGCGGCGCGCGAAGATGCCACCGCCAAAGAGCAGAAAGCGCGAGCCGAACGCGACCAGGCTCATGGCATTGCGGGCGGCCGGCATGGCTGCGGCGCGTGGGACATGCGCCGCAAGCGAGGCGGCGTGCGCCTCCGCAGCTGCCTCCGTACCGGTAGCTTCCTCCGGAGCCGCCTCCGGAGCCGCATCAAGTTTGTCGTTGAGCGAGCCGGAGCCCTGCGAGGTCGAGTCCTCCTTCGTCCTTGATGGCTGACCCACCGTCACGGCTTCCCACTCAAGGTGAGCGCCTTGGAGCAGCTCCGCTGGCCGGCTCACGTGCAGCACGAAGGTATCGTTCAGTGCCGCGCCTTCCGTGTCGGTCCCGCCAAAGATCACGATCTGGTGACCCGAGATCCCGAGCTCGGCCATCTCGAGGCAGTACCGAGGGCATGGGGGCGTGCCGTGCGCACTCAGCTGCTGCCAGCGCAGCGTGCGCGCTGGCGAGACGCCGCGGCTAAGTCTCGCCCCCCCCTTACCGCTCCCCAACTCGGCGCTGCCGAATGCGGACGTAGCACCGCTACCCTCCACTGCCTCCTCCACTGCCTCGTCCACTGCACCGCCGCCGCAGGCGCTGGCGCCAACAAACAGGGTGGAGATGTCCACAGCGTGCAAAGTGTTCGAATGGAGGGAGTGGACGAAGCCATCCTCGAAGGCCCTCCATGAGTGCTGGACCTCGGCAACATCGGTCTCGGTGAGCTCAGCTTCAAAGTACATCTCGTGCCCTCCGAAGCAGAGGAGCGTCCCGTGCAGCATGGTGCAACCGAAGAGGGCGTACTGCCACGGCTTTGGACCCGTGAGCTCGACTTGCGACCAGCACCACGAGCGACCGATTTCGAGGGTGAAGAGGAGCCCATCTCCATAGCCGCCCACGACGAGCATCAAGTCCGCGCACACGACGGCGCGGTGGCCCCGGCGCGCCGATGGCGGCGTGCCACATGTGTGGGGCTGCTCCCAGCGAAGCTCTGCCGGCGCGCCGCCTACATTCGTCAGCTGCCACGTGTCGTCCAGGCAGCCCTGCTGGCCCGTGCCACCGCGCGTGCCACCCCACACAATGATGCTGCTCGACGGCGCGTGCAGTGCGGCGCTGTGGCCGCGCCGTGCTGGGAACGGCGAATCTGCGGAGCCCAGTGCCAGTGTCCACTGGCATGAGCGCACATCCAGAATGGGCACGTCGCCAAAGTGCTGGAAGACACAGTCGCGGTTGCCCGATGGCGGCTCCACGACCGCTCCGCCGCCGATGATGTACATCTGCCAGCCAACGCGAGTCGCCGTGTGCGAGCAACGTGCTGCCGGTGTGACTGCACCCTGGCCTGCTGCGAGTTTGAGCTCATACCAGACCTTCCGGCACGTTTTGAGAGCGTCGGGAGCCACACAGCCGGCGGGGGTAATCATGACGCTGCGATTGTGACCACACATGGAGGGAGCTCGCGTTTGGACGGTGTGAACGGGTGATAAAATTGAAGGGGTTACGATCAACAATTCAGCTCGTCGGTTCACGCCGTAATGTTTGTACGCGTTGTCGCGTCTGTCGTGTTAACGTTCACACGAAGACAATGATTTTGTTGGGCTCCGCCTCCGTCCGTGGCTTGGTTCCCGAGGAACGTGTGCGTGACTGATGACGGAAACGGCCGCCGCCGCCGCAGCGCATGCGCCATCGCTGCGCGATCACTTATACATCATCGTCTTCGAGTCCGAGACGCCAGCTGGCCAGGCCTTCGATATCGTGCTCCTTGTTTGCATACTCATGAGCATCGGCACGACCATGCTGGAAACGGTCCCTGAAATCAGGAGGCCGTACAAGCTATATTTTGAGCTGTCGGAGAACATCTTCACCTCGATTTTCACGCTCGAGTATTTGGTACGGGTTTCAATTGCGAGGCCGAAGCCAGCATCTTTCATCTGCTCTTTCTTTGGCCTAGTGGACTTGTGCGCCGTCCTGCCATCGCTGATAGTGGTGATGCTGTTGCCTGACTCCGGTGCCGCCACGAACCTGCGTCTCGTGCGCGTCTTGCGCCTGTTGCGTGTCTTCCGCGTGCTACACTTCGTGGGTCTGAGTGATGAGGCGGAGGCGCTGCGCGCGGCCTTTTGGGCTTCAAGACGAAAGATCGGCGTCTTCCTCTACATGATTCTGACTATAGTCACAGTCATGGGAACTATTGTCTACGTGGTTGAAGATAATACGCACAGTGGCTTCACGAGCATCCCTCGATCGATCTACTGGGCGATTGTGACGGTGACCACGGTGGGGTATGGCGACATCGCACCGCAGACCGTCAGCGGTCAGACGATAGCATCCATCATGATGATCCTCGGGTACGCGATCCTTGCCGTGCCGACCGGCATTGTGGTGGCGGATCTGCAGATGAGGGGTAGGCCTCCGAGCTCAAAAACAACGATGCGGGCACGTGGCCTCAGCAGAGAGCTCAGGGCTGTGGATACACTTGCGTGCACCACCTGTGAAAGCGTGGGCCACGATGCAGATGCATCGTTTTGCAAGAACTGTGGTGCCGAGCTCTGTGTCTGATCAGCTCAAGCAAGCAATGGTTTGAGTACTTATTGTGTTATTTCTCGACAACCTTTAATAGCTTCATGCTTCTGATCACAGCGGTCTGACGGTTGTCGGTTCTAGCGCGACCCAAAGCGCGTGCGTTACTTCGCTTCTGAAAGCGGTCGACCGCCGTCAGAGCTTGCGTCAGAGTCAGCGCGCGCGTCGCTGGTAGGACTAGTCACAGTCGCACCAAATTGGCGCCGCGTCCAAAAGCGCGAGTTGCATGCGCGTGTGGGCGCGCGCTTTCAGGTCACGTCATAATGCTACATTGCATCAGCCGACGCACCATAAAAACCAAACCGTTTCATGCATGCATGTTCGTCCAACTACCAAAAACACTTCGAGTCGGAGTAATCAACCTGTCTGTGAGGCGCTCGCGTCCATCTTACGTCCATCTAGGACGCCTTCCACTTTCGACACGGGACAACCGTGGGTGTCGCAATGGCCGCCGTCGCCTCCTCCGTCACAGAGACCTCCGTCACACATGAGGAGGAAACGCACCAAATGGAGGCGGCACCGCAGACGTCGCCGCCAGGCTCACATCTGTTGGACGCCGAGAGTTCGTTCAGAATCGTGTCCAAGGGATCTGCACGAATCCCGATTGCATCCATGAAAGCCTACCTGCGGGAGAAAAAAGTGGTGCAGGATGAATTGATCGACAGCATTGTCGCCGGGCTGGATATCAATGGCGACGGCGAGATCGACCTAGATGAATGGACGCAAGGATACTCAACGATCGCCCCCGGCAGCATGTCCCCATCGCACCCACCCGCCACCCTCCCCGCCGATGGCACCGCCTACGAGCCCATACCTCAGATGACACAGTCGGTGGAGGCCCTTATCCCTGGCTCGAGCCAAGGGCCGCCAGGCACATACATGTACAGGTATCCCGACGGCGCCGTCTACGAGGGCGAGTACAAGGCCGGTAAGATTGAGGGGCGGGGCGTGTTCCGATATGCGAGTGGCGACGTCTACGAGGGCGTGTGGAAGTCTGGTGTGAGAGAGGGACAAGGTACATATCGCTATGCCAGCAACGCAGTATACGAGGGCCAGTACAAGAGAGATCAAAAGGAGGGGCGCGGCACGTTCCGGTATGCTGACGGTGGCGTTTACGAGGGCGGCTGGAAGGCTGGGCAGAGGGAGGGGCAAGGCACGTACCGCTTCGTCAGCGGCGATGTCTATGAGGGCGAGTACAAGGCTGGCCAGGAGGAGGGGCAAGGCAAGATTCGGTATGCCGACGGCGCCGTCTACGAGGGCGAGTACATTGCTGGCCAGAGGGAGGGGCGCGGCACGACGCGGTATGCTAGCGGCGCAGTCTATTTCGGCGAGTACAAGGCTGATGAGAGGCACGGGCAAGGCACGTACCGATATGCCAGCGGCGACATCTACGAGGGCGAGTACAAGGCTGGCCTTGCTGAGGGACGGGGCACGTTCCGGCATGCCGACGGTGGCGTTTACGAGGGCGAGTGGAAGGCTGATCAAAAGGATGGCCACGGCACGCACCGGCATGCAAACGGCGCCGTCTACGATGGCCAGTACAAGGCTGGCCAGAGGGAACGTCGCGGCACGTTCCGGTATGCTGATGGCGCGACCTTTCAGGGCGAGTGGAAAGCTGGGCAGAGGGAGGGGCAAGGCACGTACCGCTTCATCAGCGGCGACGTCTACGAGGGCGAGTACAAGGATGGCCAGGAGGAGGGGCGGGGCACGTTCAGGTATGCCGATGGCGCCGTCTACGAGGGCGAGTACATTGCCGGCCAGAGGGAGGGGCGGGGCACGTTTCGGCATGCCGACGGCGGGGTGTATGAGGGCGAGTACAAATTGGGTCAGAGACAGGGGCGCGGCATGTTCCGGTATGCTGACGGCCACACCGAGGTGAGCGTCTTCGACGCAGGCGTCCGGGTGGGAGAGGGCGTGAGGTTGACAGCCGACACGCGGACGGCATGGCGGCTGCAGCATGGCCAGCCATTGGAAGAGATCTCAATCGAGGAGGCGAAGCGCGTGATTGAGCGTCTCGCGCTGCCGATGCCTCTTGGCCTTACCTGACGCGAGATATCATTAGAGATGTTATGCACGCCGATGGTTGGCGCGTTCTGCTACGTTTCTACTACGTAGCTAGTGGGAAATACGTATAGTATGACTTCCCTACATGAGCGACCTGTGCTGACAGCAGAGTCTTGTTCTGCACGATGGCGTTGTTCTCGTACCACGTACAGACGTACGACGGGCGACGGGCGCGAGATTCGAAAGTTCAGCGCACAGCGCTGCGAGCGGGTCCACTGTGTGGAGAGTAGCTGTCGCGTGTCGGCGCGGCGCGCGATAGAGGCGACGGCGGAGTTTTTTGTGTCGGAACGATCTGTGATGATGTGTCATGTGATGTGTGACCTGTGACGTTAACACGACAGAAGCGACAACCGGTGCTACGGCGCTGATGTGTGTGCATATTGAAACATCAATCAACACGACCGACCTCTGGTGTACGACGAGACACTTCTAAGCCTGGCGAAACGGAAACTGACGACACTGACACAAGAAATCGCACAGGAGCCCCGAAAGAAAACAAACCTAGCCATCACAGACAGCCGACAAGCCTCCGCACCCACAACAAGCAATGAGCAGACCACGCATTAACCACGCATGTTTCCATGTTCCGTGTTCCCGTGCTTCGATGTCGTCCCATGTTCCCATGTACCACACTCTCACGCCAACATCTCCTACGAATTCCGCCCCACCGCAATTCAGGGGGTCCCGCCAATTGGCTGGGTTATGGTTGGGTAGCTTGTTCAGTTACAAATCTCTGTATCTCTCTCTACATTACCGGTCCGGTCTAGGTCCCTACTGTGATCTGTGACTCGGGCTGTGACAATGTTGTGTGGAACGGAAGGCGATGCGGGCCAAAAGCGAAAAGGCGGAAGGCGAACCGGGACAAGGTGGGCCACTAGCCTCCACTACATCCCAGGCTAGGTTCGACACGCTCAGCGCTGTACACGACCCCGGCTATATCGATTTGATTAGACGTTTAGATGAATCGGATCACGTCCCGCGCCCGGCCGCGCGGCGCCGACCCGCGGTAAACCCGCTTAAACCCGCGGATATTCCGCGACCGCGTTCGCGCTTCGCGGTCGCGCGCGGGACCGGTAGCGGTACGAATTCGGCTCATTCCCGCCCGGGCCCCGGCGCGGGGGATCGTTTCGAATCATGGCCGCGCGTCGAAGTCAGTCGTTACACACATCTGACATAACATATCGACACTGAGTATGTGTACTTCTCACGGCCCGTCCTCGCGCCGCGCCGCGAAGGGTTTGGGCGGTCCTGCACGCGCGCCCAACGCACACGGCACAAACGCGCCGACTATCGTCCGCACAACGTCACGCATCGCCACACGCCGGTCACACGCAAGCACTGTTCTACCCTCCCCGCCCGCCCCGGTTATGCATTCTACATCATGTGTAACGCCTCGAGAGGGCGCCATGGCCTCTGGTCACCCTGTCCCCCCGCGGTTGCTCTCACTGGATGCCCGCGATGGTCATCACGTCCACGAAGCCGCCGAAGCCGTCCGTCGAGAAGCAGCCCTTGGCGAAGGCGGCGAGGTTGAGGTAGCCGGCGGCGACGGCACCGCCCTGATCGCCGGGCATCTGCTCCTCGATAATGCGCGCGACCTCGTCGACGATGTCGAGCATGGTCTCGAGCGCAGCCTTCTCGATCGTGCCCTTGACCTTCTTCTCGGACGTCATGTGCTTGAGCACCTTGAGCAGCTTCATCTTCTCGAAGAACTCGTCGCGTGTGATCATGCCGTCCTCGCGCACGTCGAGGTACGCGAGCACCGAGCGCACATTGTTCTGGCGGGCGTCGCCCGAGCCACGGTTGATGAGCGCGTTGCAGCACTCTCTCTGCGCCTCGCGCACCTGCGCGACGGTGCACCCGCGCGAGCCGACCTTCATGCTGTTGTCCTTCTCAGACTGCGCCTCCTTCTTCTTGTTGGGCACGAGCGCCGCGAACTGGATGATATCCTGGCACAGCAGCACCTGCGACAGCTCGAGGAAGCCAATCTCGTCGTCATTGTTCAGGTCCGCAAAGTCGCACAGGCACCAGAGTGTGCGGTCGTTGATGAACCACGGGCAGTGCGCCTCCTCCATGAAGAAGCGCTTGAGCTCCTCCGCCGTGAGCGACCCCTTGTGGTCGTCATCGATCCTGCGGAACCCGTCGGTCAGGCCGCGCTTCGAGAGCATCTCGATACGCTGCTTCATGTACTCGAACGCGAGCTTGAGTTCATCCATCGAGACTCCGTACTCCTTCTCGAGCATGACCGAGGCGCGCTCCTTGGCCTCGACCGCCGCGAGGCGCTCGAGGAAGTCCGCCGTCGGCCGCCCCGTCTCCGCAAGCATCTGCAGATCCTGCGCCAGCTGGCGCCACTGCACCATCGCCGAGGGCTCGCCGTTTTGCAGCGGCACGCGCGTGAGGTACGGCTCGCAGACCTCGTTGAACTCGGCCTGAGTCATCGCAAGCTCGACCCACTGGTTGCCGAACGCGTTGCACAGCGCGCGGCGCATCGTCGCGAGGTCGAAGAAGCCCTTCTTCATGCGGTCGAAGCCGCCCATCAGGTTGCGCACGTCCAGGCGGCGTTTGTTGATGAAGAAGCACATGCGGTCCCAGATGGGCTCGCCCTCGCCCAGGCCCTCCGTGTCGAAGACACCCATGTCGCCGGGAAGCGTCGTGTCGATGCCCATGGCTGCCGGGTGCGCGATGAGGGAGGCCGATGCGCTTTTGGGGCAGGAAAACGAGTTGAGCCAAAAGTTGCGACATGAGATACGTTACGCGTACCGGTTGGAGTGAGCGCGTTGCGACAATATCGGGGGCGTGCTGCTTTGCGACAATATCGGGGGCGTGCTGCCCAGGTCGCGAGAGAACACGACTCATGTTTCCAAATGGGGCTGGCGTCGCTTGCCAACTCGACTGTACAAGTATTTAATTAAGTATTGGCCGGAGAGGAATGTAACTCGACGGCGGGTGCGGCGCGGCGGGGGACCGCAGCGCCTTGTCGCGGTCTTGCTAGTTGCCTTCTTGACGTGACTTGAGCGGACCGGCGATACTATTGTACGAGTGAAGCCGTTCCTGTGGGAAAGTGGAGTTCGTAACTGTAAATCGAGCGAGCCGCGCTTCCAAAGGCTGTCTTTTTGCCAGCCGGCCGAGCGCGAGTCCTTTGGCCGGGAGGCGAGGCTGCAACACGAGGTGAGACATGCCGCCTCAGGAAGGTAGCAATCCGCTCGCGCTCTTGGAGAAGAATGATGTGCTGAACAAAGCGCCGCACAATTCTTGGGGTGGGCCGAAACCGCCCGTCGACTCGCCTAATAGCAGACTTAAGTCGCGTCGCACGCATCGAGGAGAGACGTCAGCAGCTGAGCTGCTCGCAGCGGCCTCCGCCGCGATGGCCGCCGCCGCAGCGCAGCCCAAGAAGCCCAAGAAGCCGAAGGCCAAAGGCGCCAAGGCGACCGGCGCTTCCAAGGCGTCAAAGGCCAAGGGTGGGGCGGTGGCTGGCGCAGCGGCTGGCGCAGCGGCTGGCGCGGCGGCTGGAGCGGCGGCTGGCGCGGCGGGCGGCACTGTAAAGAAGAAGAAGCGCAAGGGCAAGAAGAAGAAGAAGGCGAGCGCCGCGGCTGCCGCCGCCTCCGCGCCCGATGAGGAGGAGGACGAGGAGGAGGACGAGGACGAGTACTATGACGAGGAGGAGGACGGCGGGTGGGCGCGGCTGCAGACGCAGCGGATGCAGACCAACCGCGACATGACGCAGAGTCTGCTCTCGATGTACGATGAGAACAACGACGGGGGCGGCGCAGGCGGCCTGGGCCCGGACGACGACTCGGACGAGGAGGAAGAGGAAGCCCCTCCGGAGCTCACCGCGGGCGTGGAGCGGCGCGCGAGCAGTCTTACAGCCGCCGCAGCCGCCGCAGCCGCGGCTGCCGCCGCCGCCGCCGCAGGCAGTAGTAGTAGATGCGGCAGCGCCGAGACGAACAATGAGCAAGTGGCGCGCGATGTAAGCCCGCAGCTCCGCCGAAGTTCGACTCCTGCGGTATAGTACTATCGTATAGAACCTGGGTCTCCTTGAAACGAGCTCGGACTGAGAGGAAACTCTGGACTCCTTGACGTCAGCAACAATGGTCACAAAATGGTCAGCAATTAAAACTCATCGTCGATGAGTTTGTCAGTTTGACTGATTCTTCCATCTAATAAGCCAAGATCAGGTCACACAGAGGGTGCAGCACCAGTCCAGACGGAAGTAACAAGCCAGGGCGAGCACTTCCGGCATGGGACTTCGGACCGGCTTTGGCGTGTGGGGAGTTTTCGCCGACGGGCTCGGGAACGCCGAGAACCGACCACACGACGGACCACGGAGCACCCGTTCGCCGCCACCCACCAGAGGACCGTCAGCCTGTCACATGCTGTACATGATGCTGGGATACCCCAGCCTGGCGTCGCTAGATTCACGAGTGACGATGTACCATGTCAACCCACTCAGATTCGGGCCGGTGCCGCGCAATACAGACGCAGCGGACGTTGTTGGCGACATTTTCTTCGACATGTTTGAGGTGCTCAGTGTGCCACTGGCGTGCGCGGACCCGACGATTCCGGCGAGCAAGAAGCCCTTCGAGTGCAAAAACCTTGAATCGACCGATCCGACCGACGTCTTGAACAAGGTGACGCTCGACGTCGACTCTAGGTACTCGGGATATGCGATGTGCAATATTGGCAGCGTGAACGGAACCGATCCCATGGGGCGCCCGTGCACCCCCGGCGGCTACTGCTGCTACTGCTCGGCGCCCCATGAGCAGGCGACCGAGCAGCTCACTATTGGCTACGCACCGTCAGCTGCGCCTTATCCCCCTTCGTCCGCCCCTTGCAACGCCACCGTCGGCTTGGAAACGCTGTATAACAAATGGGGGCCGGAGTCTGAGGAGAAGAATCAGCAGCCGTGCTTCAAAGATTACGACTGCTGGACCAAGCGATCGGGCGACAAGCTCCTCACCAAGGACAGCCCTGGCCTATGGTACTCCGTACTCGAGTACGGCGATTGCGACGAGCACCCTGAGCCCTCGCCCAACTGCACATGGCGCGTGCACTCCGTGGACAAGATCGTCAACGGCACGTGCCACACGGGCTCCTTCTTTGGCGCTGTGAGGAAAGCTGCACCCGAGGCTTTCGCCAACTGCTCCAAGACGGTGAACACGACCGACCCCTGCTGGGTGCGAGGCTTTTATGAGGCTGTGCTCGGCCCTGGTGCATCTGCGCCTTGCACGTACGTCAAAGTCCCTTACCCACCGTGGCAAGAGTACAACTGCACGTACACCAAGGGCGGGCTGCCCCTCGAGGACATCATGGGCTACTGGACAGCCCCGTTTGAGTCCGAGGACCCGGCGGCGGGTGGCTGCCCCGGGCTCCCTATTCCACAGGACGCGCGCAGGACCGTCAGCGCACAGATGCGGGCTAAGGAGCGCGCACGCACCGAGAGCCGCATGCTGCCCTTGAGCGACCGGCAGCGCCAGTGGGAGCGCTTCAATTCGAAAGTCTTCGGTCGTCACGAGTCCCCACAGGCACATGTCCCCGTGCCCTCCCCCGTCCCCTCCCCCGTCCCCTCCCCCGAACCCGTAGAGCTAGAGGAGCTACCTCAGCGCGCCGCCGTGCACTGGACGATCTGAGGTGCGATGTATGGGGCGACGATCTGAGGGACGCAGCTCTGTTCGGGCCCATGGCGTGCGTGCTCGTCCGAGCCCGTTGGGCTTACCGGTCGCACGGCCAAGACTCAAGGGGCGACATGTGGGCGAACGGCGCGCGGACCGTGGTATCCGCTGGACGATGCCACTGGACTCAGGACCGTCCATAGCACCGTCCCTTTTGCGCGTGCAGTGGTGTCTGTTCTCTGTTGAAGATTTGACTGGTAGCGCGGTATGTATTTCATTGCATGCACGGTCGCATATTACTAGCCGACTGACGTGAGGCATGTCGTCAACCGGAAGACCCGTGATAATTCATAATATGGTCGAGCTCGAGCGTGCGAGTGTGTAGAGGGTCCGGTCATGAGTCGTGTCACGTCGAGTGTCTCTTTGAGGTCGTGGCCGCTCGCAGGCTCATCATAGGATAATGTTCAGATAACCTCCCTGGGGATTGTTAACCTGGGGAAAGTCGGACGCGGGACGTACACGCCGGTGCGGTTTCCGGTTATCGTTCAGAGGAAAACGATCGAGCGCGTTCTTCCGCGCTTAATCTTCAAACAGAAACACGAAATGACCTGCACTGCGTGGCAAGGCCCCCCCGGGCGCCGGGGCGCGAGGGGGAAGGGAACGTATTACAGGGAATGGACAACACGGTATAGAGACGCGGAGCCAACGCAGACAGTGAAACGCAACTTCTGGTTCCAGTCAAGTAGCGGTTCCCGCGCTCGCTTCTTTATGCGAAGTTAGGGTTTGGGGCTGGTTTGTTAACTTGAGCATGGGATGTCCACGGGTCTATTCTGAAAGTTTTGAGCTAGAGTACCATCGTAGAACTCAATGGGTCGAGCCCTGCTCGGGCGGGGGCACCTGGCTCGAGTTTCGTCCAAAAACCTCAAGTGTTTTTGGAGATCAGGTTTCGCTCCTTGCCCACCATACACGGGGGGAAAGGTACACGGAGGACACCAACTGGCGCTGTCTCATGTAAACATGTACCCCTGTATGGAAAGCGCTCTCTTGGGCGCTTCCATGCGCTTCGGGCAACTTCTTCGCAACTTCGGGAACGGCGACGTGCTTTTTCTTCACAACTGGACTTGGACTGTCTCGCGCGCGACGCCCATGGCATCGTGCGACGAGGAGGAGGTGGCGTGCGACCGAGTACCTGTGACGGTGCTCACCGGCTTCCTCGGAAGCGGCAAAACCACGCTCCTCAATCACATTCTCACCGCAACGCACGGGAAGAAGATTGCCATCATTGAAAACGAGTTTGGCGCGGTGGCGATCGACGACAAGCTCTTGGCGAAAAACACCAAATTCCAAACCGGCGAGGAGATCTTCGAGGTACTCAACGGCTGCATGTGCTGCACCGTGCGCACGGATCTGGTCAAGGTGCTGCACAAGCTCGCCAGTCGGATTGACTCGGGAAAGCTCGTCCTGGACGGGATCATCATCGAGACGACGGGGATGGCGGACCCGTCGCCCGTCGTGCAAACCTTCCTCGTGGATCCCATCATTCGGAAATTTGCGCGCATCGACGGCGTCGTCACGCTCGTCGATGCGAAGCACATTGAGAAGCGCCTGAACGAGAAGAAGCCGGAGGGCGCGATCAGTGAGGCGAAGCAGCAGGTCGTGTTTGCCGACCGGCTGCTGCTCAACAAGACGGATCTCGTCACGGAGCGCGACCTTGAGCGCATCGAGGCGCGCCTGCGAGGCATCAACGGCTTCGCGCCCATCCTGCGCTGTTCACATTCCAACGTCTCCGTAGACTCCGTTCTCCAGCTGCACGGCTTCGATCTCAAACGTACCCTCGAGGCAGACCCAAACTTTTTGGACCCTCGCAAGGCGCCGACCGTGCACGACGCGCGCATCAAGAGCGTGAGCCTCGACCAAAGCGCCGCGCGCCACCTGCGCAAGGTCCAGCTCGGCGAGCTCGACCTTGAGCTCGTGCAAGCATGGATCGGTCAGCTCCTTGAGCAGCGTGGCGAAGACATTTTCCGAATGAAGGGCGTGCTCGCGATCGCGCATGCTGAGCAGCGGTTTGTCTTCCACGCGGTGCATATGATCATGGAGGTACGCGGGCGAGGGCCTGTGGGGATCCTCGTGTGCGAGTACCTCTGAGTACCTCTGAGTACCTCTGAGTACCTCTGATTGCCTCCCCTCATATGATTGCCTCCCTCATCAGGGCACCTTTGAGGATCCGTGGGCCGAGGGTGAGCGACGAGAGTCGAAGCTCGTCTTCATCGGCAAAGACCTCGATGCTAACGAGCTCGCGGCGGGCTTCAACGGCTGCCTGCAGACGCCCGAGGTCCTCCAGCAGAAGCGTGAGGCGTTGCGCTTTGGCATCGGCGCATCCGTTGAGTGCAAGACAGGGCCGGGCGACTGGTCGACGGGTACGGTCCTGACGCTCATGTACCGCGATGAGACGATGCCGCCGGGCCTTGTGGCGCCTTACCAGGTCAAGCTGGACGCGGACGGCAGCCTCAACTGGGTCCCAAGGGATTCGGACGAATTCGTGCGATCGTCGCGGCGTCGCTCGAAGCGACTCCGCGGCTCGGGCCGTGGCGCGGACGACGAGGAGGAGGACGAGGAGGAGGATTAGGAGGAGGAGAGGGCTCGGACTAGGAGCCACGGCCGCGCGACCGTCGCCGGCTCGTCGCTGGAGGGTCGCTCTGGTGATTACCCTCTTCCCGTGGTCCCCGCCACGCCGAGAGCAATCACATTACTGTAGAGAGTTGGGGGCAGCGTCTGTAAATGCAAAATGATGACATTGAACGCAATACGTGAAGGTGATTTGCCTTTCACATGAGCGGACCTGAAACTGCAGGATGCATGCAATCCAGATCGGTGCGCCGTGTGTAACAACTTCGATGAAATTGGCTCAACTTGTTTTCTCTCAAGCCCCAAAAGCGTCAAGGCACTCTCATCGCGCACCCGGCAGCCATGGGCATCGACACGACGCTTCCCGGCGACATGGGTGTCTTCGACACGGAGGGCCTGGGCGAGGGCGAGCCCATCTGGGACCGCATGTGCTTCTTCATCAACAAACGCCGCCTGGACGTGCGCAACCTGATGGGCGGCTTCGACCGCATGAAGAAGGGCTTCTTCGACCTCGCGACGATGCGCCGCGCGCTGTGCAACGCGTTCGGCAACCAGTGGGTCGAGCTTGCGATGACTCAGGCCGAGTTCAACGAGGTCTGCGAGCCGTACCTCACGCGCGTGCCGCTGCAAAACGGCGAGCCCTCGGCGATGGTGCAGTGGCGCCAGCTGGCGCAGGATCTGCAGATGCTTGCGGAGACGGGGCGGCCGACGGCGGACTTCCTCGAGCGCCTCGCGGCGGTCGAGGCCAAGGAGCGCGCCTCGGTCATGCTCGAGAAGGAGTACGGAGTCTCGATGGATGAACTCAAGCTCGCGTTCGAGTACATGAAGCAGCGTATCGAGATGCTCTCGAAGCGCGGCCTGACCGACGGGTTCCGCAGGATCGATGACGACCACAAGGGGTCGCTCACGGCGGAGGAGCTCAAGCGCTTCTTCATGGAGGAGGCGCACTGCCCGTGGTTCATCAACGACCGCACACTCTGGTGCCTGTGCGACTTTGCGGACCTGAACAATGACGACGAGATTGGCTTCCTCGAGCTGTCGCAGGTGCTGCTGTGCCAGGATATCATCCAGTTCGCGGCGCTCGTGCCCAACAAGAAGAAGGAGGCGCAGTCTGAGAAGGACAACAGCATGAAGGTCGGCTCGCGCGGGTGCACCGTCGCGCAGGTGCGCGAGGCGCAGAGAGAGTGCTGCAACGCGCTCATCAACCGTGGCTCGGGCGACGCCCGCCAGAACAATGTGCGCTCGGTGCTCGCGTACCTCGACGTGCGCGAGGACGGCATGATCACACGCGACGAGTTCTTCGAGAAGATGAAGCTGCTCAAGGTGCTCAAGCACATGACGTCCGAGAAGAAGGTCAAGGGCACGATCGAGAAGGCTGCGCTCGAGACCATGCTCGACATCGTCGACGAGGTCGCGCGCATTATCGAGGAGCAGATGCCCGGCGATCAGGGCGGTGCCGTCGCCGCCGGCTACCTCAACCTCGCCGCCTTCGCCAAGGGCTGCTTCTCGACGGACGGCTTCGGCGGCTTCGTGGACGTGATGACCATCGCGGGCATCCAGTGAGAGCAACCGCGGGGGGACAGGGTGACCAGAGGCCATGGCGCCCTCTCGAGGCGTTACACATGATGTAGAATGCATAACCGGGGCGGGCGGGGAGGGTAGAACAGTGCTTGCGTGTGACCGGCTGATGACCAGCGTGTGGCGATGCGTGGCGATGCGTGGCGATGCCGGTGGCGTTGTGCGGACGATAGTCGGCACGTGCGGTGTGTGCCGTGTACAATATCCGAAGAGAAGATCGTACCGGTACCGTCACCGTTCGTAGATCCAAGTACCAAGAAGCAAATGCAAGGACGGAAGACGCAAGATTGGATGAGCATCGTGTCACTGCTCGCAGGTTGTACAGGTCCGCATGCGGCGGTGTGCGAACTCTCGTTCGCTTGCTCAGCCAGTGCACCCTAAGTGCACCCGTGCGCTCGGCACATGAGACTCACCCCATCCTGTAGCGACGCGCCCGACGCACCGGTCGCGCGCACGGCGTCGGCCGCCGCCTCGCCGAGGTCGTCCCCAGACCCTAGGAATTCCGCAAGGGCAGCGCACCGATCAGCGAGACGATATCCCAACGGCCAACCGGCCGCGATCTCGTAGACGAGATCGAAGACCCTTGCCCATGGCACGCTGGATGCGCCAGTGGCCCACATGAGGGATTGCACCGCCGGTGCGCTCACATCGCATCCCGCCTGCAGCAGCGCCACCGCACTGAGCTCGCACGCACTACAGACCACTGCCTCCAAGGCCGAGAAAGTGTCGTCCCCGAGCCCCATGCCGAGCGCGTGAGGGCGGCTGCTCACAAACGTATGCAGCGCACCCACACGCGCGTCGCCCAAGCCGCCGCGTGCGCCGCCGTCGGTATCGATGATCCGCGCGCCGATGACGATGGCATCGTCGGCGCCATATGCGGCCACCGCCTCCCACCAGGGCGCCGCTCGCGTGCCCGCCAGCACCAAGCGCGCCTCGCTGATGATGCCCATCGGGGTGGCGTCAGTGGCCGTGACTTGAGCTCCGCGATCATTCATGGCGACCCGTGTCAACCTTGGTGCCTCCGCCGTGGCGGCAGAGGCCGATGACCTGATGAAGACACTCAGCTCTATGCCGAGGGCGCACTCCCACACCGTCGCCGCCGCCGCAAGCTCGTCGGCCGCCGCCGCGTCGCCCGCGGCACGCAGCAGCTGCAGCTGCACGGAGCGAACACCTCCGAGGGCGAGGCTCAGGGTTGCTAGTAGAGGGGAGACGGCTGAAGCATCGAGCCCATCAGATGAGGCGGCGCCTCTCGCCGCCTCCGCCGCCTCCGCCGTGCCCGTGTGACCAACAGCGCCAGCGCCAGCCGCTCCTGGGGCACTCACGGACGCCAACAGCACCAACGGTGCCGCGCCAGCAGCCCTCGCTAGATGCGGCGCCTGCTCACGCAGCATTCGTAAAGTGCGAGCCACTGACGGCGCCAGCGCCGCAGCCGCCCCAGCATCCCCAGCATCCAGCGGCACGCCAGCCGTGGCGGCGAGGGCAAGGCAGCTTTTGTCGTCGCACGAAGGCGGCGGCAGAGGGCGCCCGAGCGCCGCGGCGAGCATGCGCGGCAGCAGCGCGCTTGCTGAGGCGGCGACGCTCGCGGTGCGTTCACCCGCGTAGATGCCAGGGCAGCGGCCTCGCAGCGACGCGGGCCCGGTGGCAGCGGTGCCGAGCAGAGGCACCCACTCCGTAGGCGCAACCGCCGCGCCAATGCCGCCGCCGCCGCCGCCCGCGTCCGGTGAGCCGGGCGGCGGCCGCGGCGGCGTCCCAGGCGGCCGGTGAGGGCGTACCGGCGGCGGCTTGGCAGGCGGCGGCGGAGTACCTCTCACAGGTGGCAGCGGCGTACCGGCGCCTCCAACGTCCATGGCGCGCACCATTCGGCGCATCAGGTCGGCGGAGAGCTGTTGCTGCGTGAGGGAGTAGTTGATGACGCCCTTAGTGATGGTCGTGACACCGACGAGTTGTCGCGCCAGTAGGACTGACTCGACGTCCACCCCGGACACAGTGAGCTTGCCACCCGCCGCCGCGACGCCGTGGCACTTCTCCAGACCCTCGGGCATCGAGGCTTGAAGCAGGCGCGACGCCCAGCGCGGCACCGTACACACCTCCGCGGGTTGCGGCAGTTGATTGATCAGTTCAACTGCCACCGACGCCCTGGTCGTGACGGCCGGAGTGGCCGAGGCAGCCGCATTCGTTGTGACGAATTCCATGTGGGCGACCTCCGCGCCGCCGCCGCCGGTGAGGGCGAGCGGGCTCTCCCATTCATAGGCGCGCTGGCGTGCAGTGATGGCGATCGGACCGGCGCCGCCGCCGCCGCCGCCGCTCTCGTCACCCTCCGAGTCCAATGCTGCCAACAAGCGCGCCACCTGGGGGTCGGCCGAGGCAGATGCTGCTGTCGCGAGCGCGGCGGCGGGCGCGGTGAGCGACCACACGAGCCGCTTGAGCACAAAGTTGTGGCCGGCGTAGCTGCTCAAGTTCTTGGACGAGCCGGGCTGCACCGTGCCGTAGCAGATGGGCGGGACCGAGCCGACCAAGTCGATCCAGCAGAGCTCGAGAGGAAATGCGAGCTCGTTCATGAAGATGACGTCCATGAGGCCTGCGGGCCGCTTGACCATCGACGTCCACGCTTTATCCGTCTCCGACACGGTCGAATCCTGCTTCAGATACACGTGCACCTCCGTGTCCACGTCCGCCTTGGCGTGGAAGGTGATGGCGACGCACTTGGACAGCTGCTCACACCGCTTCTTTGCGGCGGCCACGGTCATGAAGCCCGTCTCGACATCGTCCTTCGTGCCGGGGATGAACCCACCCTTGACGGTCCACTTGGCGACGTTGTCGTCATCGGCGGCGGCCGTCGCGTAGGTGACGACGAGGCCGAGGAAAAGGTGTCGAGGGAGCCACATGACAGAAATGAAATCACACCGGTGCGATTTTTCATTCACACAGCCATTTCCTCTGGCGTTTCTTCATGACGAATTCTTCCCCACCCGCGTCCGGGAGGGAAGCCGTCGCCGCGCGCCGAAAATAACCCGGACGGCGCGCGGCGACGGCCCAAATCGAAGAAGGATCCCTCATCTGACGAGCTAACATCTCGTCTGCCCACAGCCCGCGGAAGCAGAAGTAGCTCACAGCCATGGTAAGTGTCCTGTGGACGCTTCCGCTTCCGTGTGGTGGTTACAAATTGTGTGGACACTTCTAAGGCCATGTTAGGCCACGTGTTTAGGGGCCAAGGTTAGGGGCCAGATCCCGTATCACGTCTTACTTTGTCTACGTCTGTGCGGAAAAGCAACGTCATAACCAGAATTGTCGTAATTCACAAAAAAAATCTTTTGCGGACTTCTTGTGGACTATCTATAAACGGACTTCAGGGCAAAGTATCGTCAATTCATATCGCGTTAATGGGTCTCGTCAATCCTTGGAAATTCCCATCCGTCCAAATTCTCCACGCGCCTCGTCTCCCTCCAGACGCCGATACGTTCTCTTGCTGCAGCAGAAGAATGGAGGGCCCTAAGCGGGATGGCGCTGCACGTCCCCGCGGTGCCAAGGCAGCGCACACGCCCGTACCACGGCTCTCGGCTGAGAAGACTGACGTCAAGCACAAGAAGGCCATGCGAAGCCCTCACAATCCGCCGACGCCGCACAATGGTGGTAGCAACAAGAAGCGCAGAGCAGCGAGAGCTTCGCATGAGTCAAGCACAAGAAGCGCGCAGAGCACGTCGCCCGAACTGAGCGAGTCCATGCCGCCAGTGTCGCGTCAGCTGTGCCTATCGCCCCGAAAGGGCAGAGGCAAGGGCAAGCGCAGCAGCTTTGAGAGTGCAAGCGTTGAACAGCAGTCCCCGCGTGCGCTCGGTCACCCGCATTCAATCCTCTTCGAGAGACCGAGCTTCAACAGCCAGCCTGTATCTCCCTTCGAGAGATCGAGCTTCAACGGCCACTTCGGAAGCGCAGCCGCCTGCCGTCACAGTGCGTTCTCAAACTCCCTCACTAGTTCCTTCTCTGGCACCACAAGCCAGGAGGTGACTGCCAGAGATGTGTACTCTTTCAAGGCTTCCACGGACCGCGCGGCAAGCCCGACTGGCGATCCGGGCGTGGAGCATCCGAGTGCACAGCCCTCGGCTCTGCTGACGCCAGCTCTGACGATGCCGGCTCCGCACCTGCCACTCGTACCATTGCTAGGCGCGCCCTCCACACGAGCCCTCGAGTCACCTTCAGAGCCTGAGGTTTCGCCACCGCCATACGTAGCCGCATTGAACGGTGGGGCCGCCTCGATGAACGACCCAATTGAGGCCGCCTCGATGAACGACCCAATTGAGGCCGCACTCCAACCGATGCATACGCGTGCCAAGACGCCGCCACGAACGCATACCAAGGCCGCGCCGCCGCTCCTACCGCAGCAGCTGCTGGCGCTGGCCGACCCGCCGTCGAAGCCACGCGTCAAGGTGCCGACGCTGCTGCTGCAGAATATCGGCGCGTCGCCTGTCGGTCGTCGACCGCTCAAGAGCCCTTACCCCGGTAAGAAAGGGAGTCAGCGAGCCGCTAAGGTAACTGCCAAGGAGAAGATGCTCGCCAAGGCGGCGGCCGCTTTGGCCACCGCCGCGCCGGCCGCCGCCGCTCTTGCCGCCGCCAGCACCGACCCCGCCGACCCCGCCGACCTTGCGACCGCCGCCTCCATCCTCGCCACCTCCTCCGTCGGGCTGTCGGTGCCTGCGCCATCGCTCCCCAAGTTTACCCACCTGAACGTGCGTGCGCTGCTCGCGTCGCCCGCGGCGACACAAACCTCATGGGACACCTGGCTCATGCTCCAGCGCCTTCGGGAGTGGGACGAGAGCGAGCGCTCGCGCGACTCACAGAGGAGCTCGATCCAGAGCAGCAGCAGCAGCGCCAAGGTAAGCGCCCAGGACAGTGCTCGTCGCTGAGCTGCGTCTCTAGTTCCATGCGAGCAGGTCACTGGCCAGTCATGAGTCACGAGTCAGGCGGTATAGCGTGATTCATTTTTACTAGCCTACTCGGCTATCCTGTATCCACGCGCATCTTCTCGTCTCTAAGCGCCAACGCCAACTGAAGAACTCGGTGTCATTATACTGCTGCATTCGCGCATTCACATACTCGCCAATAATCGCCTATATACGTGAGAGGTGTAGTAGTACTCGAGTCGGTCGCCGGCCGTACTGTCATCGGCCACCTGGCCGCGGTAAGGCCGCGGGCGTTCACGTGAGGTCAGAAGTAGGTCAGTCGCTGAGGTCCGCTCCGCCGCGCGATGCGGTTGAGTTTCTTGGCGTTGGAAGATAGTTCAGCGCAGCAGTTGGATCTCCGCTGTGCGTCCGGTCTCTCCCGGTACTAACCGAGCCCGAGAAGGCACCAATTCTTCACATGTCTTCACTGTGAAAACACGGCCCCAGGGGATGGTCGTCTCCGTCGCCGAGTCGCATCGACGGCCGATCTACGCCATCGCGTGGAACCTGGTCGACGCTTCGCTCGCTGATACCTTCGCGAGCGTTGGGGCAAACCGCGTGTCTGTCTACCGGCTGGCCCTCCCAGAGATCGCTGCCGCCGATGATCCACTGGTGGCGGCCGCCGCGGCGCCGATGAAGGATGGTAAGCGACTTGGTGGCCAATCGGGCGCATCGCCGGCGGAATGCACGCTGCAGCAAGCTTACTGCGACCAAGATCCGGACGAGAACTTCTATTGCTGCGCGTGGGGCGTGCGCGTGGGGCCTGATGGTGCCACCGCCACGAGCGTGCTTGCGGTTGCGGGTGCACTGTTCCAGATCAAGCTCCTAGACCTGTGTGCGGGTCAGGTGGCGTGCGTGCTGCGCGGCCACGGCGGCGCCGTGAACGAGCTGCAGTTCCACCCGCGCGAGCGTGCCTTGCTGGTCTCCGCCGCGGCCGACGAGTCTGTGCGCCTCTGGCACGTGGGAGTAGGTCAGTGCCTGGCGACGTTTGCGGGGCACTCGGGCCATCGCGATGCGGTGGTAAGCTTGGACGTGCGGTTGGACGGTCGTGCGCTCGTGACGGGCGCGATTGATGGCGCCATAAAGCTCTGGGCACTCGACGCGCCGCCGCTTCAGAGGCGCATCATGGCGGCCAACGAGGCCGCCGCCTCCGCCGCCGCCGCTATCGCTTCCGCCGCCGAGGACGACGAGGCCGCCGCTGCCGCGGTGAGCGCGGCGTCGTCGCCGAACTCGGCATGGCCGATGGGCGAGTGGCAGCTGGCCCCGCTAGTCTTCCAAGCGCCCCTCGCCACCTACGACCGCGTTCACTTCGATGCCGTGTCGAGCCTCTGCTGCTGGGTCGACTGCGTGCGTTGGGCGGGGGCGGCGGTTCTCTCTCGCGGGACGGACGGACGGATCGCGCTGTGGCGGCCGCGGCGCACGCTCGGTCTGGGGCCTGCCGAGGCGACGGCGGGCACGGCTGCCGAGGGAGTAGCAGCCGAGGGCGCGGCAGCTAAGGGGGCGCCGCCCAGGCTCACAGCCAAAGGCAAGGCCGGAGTCAAAAGCGGTGCCAAGGGTGGATCTGGCAAGGGTGCTGGCATCAAGGGCGGTGGCGCAACTGCGGACGATGGCGCCGGCGCGGACGATGGCGCCGGCGCGGACGCCGGCACTGGCAGTGCGCATGCGCCCGGTACGGCGTCTGACCTGGTGCCCGGTACGGCGCCCGTTGGGGCACGCGATTCGCACGAGCTGCTCGCAGAGATCGAGGAGCCGCGAACGGCGGGTCTCTGGTTCCTCCGGTTCGGAACGGACCTCAGGCGCACGCGGCTCGCTTTGGGCGACACCAATGGGCAGGTGGCCGTTTGGGATCTTGGCGCTCTGCTTGCGATGACCGAGGCGGGAGGGGCGGGAGGGGGAGGGGCGGGAGGGTCATTCGGGGGGCCCGCGCCGACAGAGGAGGCAGGCAGCGGGTCGGTGGGCGGGTCCACATTGGTGGCCGAGGAGCCGGTGGCGGCTGAGGAGTCCCCGCTGCTGTGCCCGCTGCACCCGCGGCCCCTCACCACCCTCTCGATGGCGTCGGCGAGCAGCTCCAACCGCAAGCGTCGCAAGGGCGCCAAGGGGAAAGCAGGCGTGGGGCGTACCTGCCTCGTGCGCTGTGTTTCCATCTCGGCCGACGGGAGACACGTCGCCTTCGGCTGCGAGGATGGCTCGGTGCACGTGGGTGAGGCCTAGGTGAGGCCGCGTGACACATCGGGCGAGGCCGGCACGACTTCACTATCTCCTGAAAGTCAAAGCGAAGGCCGAAGGCGAGGCGGGGCGCCGAAGTCCAAGTCGAGACTCGACTTAACTTTCCGTATCGGTAGGTCGGTAGCCCCGCGCGCGGTGTACCGTGTACGACGCCTTAGGTCCATCGCATCTGACGTCCTTTCCCCCCAATTTAGAGCCCTGTGGGCCTGAACATTACTACTAACAAGATGAGAAGGGTCAACGTGCTCGAACAAGGCCGGGCGCCGATTTTTGATTCCCGCGATTCAGGATACCGTATATAAAGTGATGAGCCAGTGCACGCGACAGACACGTCGAGTTCCGCCTACCTCAAGGCGCCACTCAGTTGATTTCCTCGTCTTCGGCGTCGGGGTCGATGGGCTGTGGCAACCCTTTGCCAGGTAAGTCCGTCGGCGGCACGGGGACGCTCTCGCCCTCCTTGGTCGCCGCCTGGCTCGAGAGCTGCTCGATCGAATGGCCGAGTTTCTGCAGCGTCAGATGCACCGCGTGCCGCTGCTCCATCACCTCTGCATCAGCCTCGCGTGCGGCGTCGTCGAGATTGGCGAAGAGCCGCTCGAAGGAAGCGTAGTGCTCGGCAGCGCGCTTTACGTCGTCGTGATTGAGGAGCGTGATTGAGAAGTTCAGGTGGAAGAGATGATCATCCTCCATCTCGATGGCCTTCTCGTACGCCTGGCACGAATTGTCGAAGTCATCAAGGCGTGAGAGTGTGATGGCGAGGTACATGTAGCTCGACGGAAAGTCAGGCTTCAGGTTGATTGAGGTCGATAAGTAGTGGAACGCGCTCGCGTACTGGCCGGTGTTCAGGTGGACGAGCCCGAGATTGTACGAGATGATCCATTCAAACGGGTCGAGGTACAGCGCGCGCTTGAGGCAAGCAATCGCGGCCACATACCGTTGCTTGCCAAAGAAGCACATGCCGATGTTGTTCCAGAGCTGCGCGGAGTTGGGCGTTTGGACGGCGGCCACGCGATACTTGACCAGAGCCACGTCCATATCCGAGTGGTCCTGGAAGATGGAGCCGGCCGCGAGGATCGTCTTCGGGTTGCGAGGGTCGTGCGTGAGCGAGTTGCCTAAAAAGTCGACTGCTCGCATGTTCTCGCCCATGCGCAGGTAGAGGAGGCCGACAGTGGTGAGCAGCTCGGGGTTCTCGGGCGAGTACTCGAGCGCCTCGAGATACACATCGATCGCCGTCCGGTACTGCTCCTGCAGCATGTACACCTTACCCAGCTGCATGTACGTCGTGTCGTGGCGCTGGAGCGAGTTGGCCTTCTTGAAGCACTCGATGCTCGCTTCGTACTCCTTGAGGTACATGTTGCACAACCCCTTGTTGTGCCAGATCTCCCAGTCGTCCGCGGAGATCTGCAGCGCCTCCTCGTACACGTCCAGCGCCGCCTTGTGCCGTGCGAGCAGGTAGAGCGACCGACCCACCTGCTTGAGGTTGGCCAGGTTGTGCGGGTTGAGGCACGTGGCTGCCTGGAAGAGCGAAAGCGACTCGTTGATCTCGCCGCGCTGGCGTTTGATGAGCGCCTTGACATAGATGGGGTACTCAGCCACGCCATGGCACTCCTTGAGCTGCTGCTCGATGGTCGCCATGCACGCGTCATAGTCCTGCCGGATGTACTGCGTGTGGATGAGGTGGTTGAGGCGCTCCCGCAGCACGACTCCAGCAGCCTTCCTGGGCGGCGGCATGAGAGCTGCCGCGGAGACGCTGTAGGGCGCTGTAGGCCGATCGAAGCACCCCTGAGCCCATAAAAAACATCACGCTGAGTGTTCATGTGAACGTTAACACGACATGTGAGGTTTCTTTACAATCTTTTGAAAGACTCCAATTCTACACGTATGTGTCGCCTGTTTCGTCTCACGAAGCTTCGCCACGTCGACCCACTCAGTCACGACGATCGCAACTCATATGGTGCGTGCCGCCGCGCGCTCGCTCGCTCGCTCTCTCGCTCTCTCTCTCGCGCGCGCTCTCTCGCTCTCTCGTGCGCACCACCGACGCTGCGCTCTTCCCACCTGCGTGCACCTTACTCACTGCCATCCCCGCCATGGCGCAGGTGAGCATACGCAATGCCACCGTCGATGACCTCTTCGACATGCAGAACTGCAACCTCTCGTGCCTGCCCGAGAACTACCAAATGAAGTACTACTTCTACCACTGCCTCTCGTGGCCGCAGCTGCTGTACGTCGCCCAGGACCACAAGAAGAAGATCGTCGGCTACGTGCTCGCCAAGATGGAGGAGGATTCACCCGAGGTGCACGGGCACATAACATCACTCGCGGTGCTGCGCACGCACCGCAAGATGGGGCTCGCGGCGAAGCTGATGAACGCGGCGCAGGAAGCGATGCAGGAGACCTTCCACGCCGAGTACGTCTCGCTCCACGTGCGCAAGTCCAACCGCGCCGCCTTCTCGCTCTACACGCAGTCGCTCAAGTTTGAGATTCACGATGTGGAGGCGAAGTACTATGCGGACTCGGAGGACGCGTACGACATGCGCAAATACTTCCCGGGGGCAAAGCGCAGCAAACCGCAGACCGAGGCCGGCGCCGCCGCCGCAAGGGCCCTCAACCTTCAACACCTGCAGGAGCCCGCGCCGACGCCGGCAGCTGCAACACCGATGACGACAGGCGACGCCGAGGCACTTGCCGAGGGCGTCGCGGCGCTGTCGGTGGCGGACGGTGCGGACGCGGCGACAGGCAACGGCACAGGCAAGAAGCAGCCGCCCAACACGTTGGAGGGCGAGCACGACGTGTGAGCATTATGTCAGAGTCATGCTAAAGTCATGCACTGTACAGGTGAATTGGATTAAAGGGACTGAGCGCGCGGGTTACATGAAGACGCCAAGGAATGTGCCTGTCGCGGCGCAGCCTTCGGCCGCCCCCATGGACGAATTCGATTGTGAAACGCGACGGGGACGCCGATACGACGCCGAAGGTCGAGGACTTGCCGGCGACGTCGCGGCAACAACGAGCACTTCCGTCCCCAATGGCGACTCGCTGCCAGTACGAGAATTCCAACGAGGTGGGCGTATTTGCTAAGCTTACCAACTCCTACTGCTTGACCGCGCTCGGCGGCTCACAAAACTTCTACTCCGTCTTCGAGGCCGACCTTGCGGACCACATTCCAGTTGTGCAGACCTCGATTGCAGGCACTCGCATCATCGGCCGCATGTGCGCGGGGAACAAAAACGGGCTGATCGTGCCGACGAGCACGACCGACCAGGAGCTGCTGCACCTGCGCAACTCGCTGCCCGAGGGCGTGCTCATTCAGCGCGTTGAGGAGCGGCTCTCGGCGCTCGGCAACTGCATCGCGTGCAACGACCACGTGGCCTTCATCCACACTGAGCTCGACCGCGAGACAGAGGAGATCATTGCGGACGTGCTCGGTGTGGAGGTTTTCCGGCAGACAGTCGCGGGCAACGCGCTCGTTGGCAGCTACTGCTGCATCACCAACCAGGGGGCGCTCGTGCATCCGAAGACGTCGATCGAGGATCAGGATGAGATGTCGTCGCTGCTGCAGGTGCCCGTGGTGGCGGGGACGGTCAACCGCGGCAGCGACGTGATCGGCGGGGGCATGGTTGTCAACGACTGGTGCGCCTTCACGGGCCTCGACACGACGGCGACCGAGCTGCAGGTGGTGGAGTCGATCTTCAAGCTTCAGGAGGGGAGGCCAGCGGGGATCGCCGGCGACATGCGCAACGCTCTCATCGACGAGCTCGCGTGAACGTCGCCGCCGTCGCCGCCGCCGCCGCCGCCGCCGCCGCCGCGTGACACGCACACGGGCCTCCCAGGTCGGTACGAGCACGCAGCACGCAGCGCACGCAATTACTGTCGTTAAATACCGCGACTTGAAGGGCGCCTTACTCCGGTTCGTTAAATACCGCGACTGGAAGGGTCATTACTCCGGTTCGGAGAGACCCACTCACGTTCTTGGAGCCACAAACACGTGCGGGCCGCCGGTAGGTGACAAGAGGAGTACGGGTGACTACTAACACCTAATACACCCATGCTGCCCGCTAAGCTCCTGGTCGCTAGGACCCCCATATGCCTGTATCAAGCGCGCGCCCTTTTTCACAGCCAACGTTTCAAGGTTCACACCAACCGTCGCAAACATTGAGGCGGACATGCGAGCCAACCGCGGCACCATTGATGACGACCTTCCGCGTCAGCCGCGAGCCACCGTGCGACTCCACGCTCAGATGCTACGCGGCTACTAGGGCCGTTTCAGCACGACCATTCAATCATGGTTTCTTGCCAAATGGCGGCCGTCCCGAGGAGCGACTGCGCATCCTTGAGTTGCGCACGAGGCTTGGCAGCGGTGCTTTTTGCTTCCGGCGCGCTCGCAAGCTTCTGCTTGCTTGGGACGTGCACTCCAGCTCGAGCCGCACCGGAATCTGGACCGACGATGAGGGTGCTCTCGTGACGTGGGCTCAACTGGTGCCGGGCTTGTGGGTGCTCAACCCGTGCCGGGTGCTTCCGACAAGGAGTGACTGGCGATCCGTGTCCGTCGGCTATGCCACTACGCGTGGCCACCTGATCGCAGGCTTCGAGCGCATGGAGGTGCGCTGGCACGCACACGACGACTCGGTCACGTTCGACATCCATTCCGAATCTCGTGGCGCCGGCCTAGTGGGTCGCACCATCTTCCCGTTGCTTGCCCCCGCGCAGATGCGCTTCTTCAGTGAGCAGTTGCGCTGCATGCGAGCTCAGTTCTATAGCGCATGATGCCAGCTCTACATTGAGATTTTTCAATAGAAGTAGGAGCTCATAAACAACCACAGATTAATAACATTATAATTCGTGTGCCGAATCCAACGCAGACGACCGAACCGGTGAGCTCGTGAAATTCACTTCACGGCCGGGGGCGTGCTGCGACATTCGAGATGGTGCGTCCCGGGTTTAGTCACTCGACCAGCGGCATGCCGCTCGTGTGGCGTGTGCACAGGTCCGATCTACAATTGAGCCCCGTCATTCGGCCGCGCCCTCAAAGTGCCGACGGGGAGACATGAGTCCTGGAATGCAGCCGCTCGTGCAGCAGGCGCAAGTTTTGCTCGACGCGCTTGAAGGGGCTCTCGGGCATACGCTCGGGCAGAGCTGGGGGTGCCGAGCGATCACCCGAAAACAAGGGCGAGCGAGGCGGCGAGGGCTGCCGCGCCGTCAGCTGGGCGTACTCGTCGGTCGCAGGAGGCACGGTAACCGATACGGCGAAAGAATCAGACACGGCGCTAGGGCCCGATGCAGCGCTGACGATCGGCGGGGCGACTGGCACCATCAGCGCGGCAAGCGGGGCTTCGACAGGCGCGAGGGCGGGTGCGAGGGGCCCAAGCGGGGACACGACGGGTGTTCTGGGCGCTCTGGGCGCGACGGGTGCCATGATGCTCGCGAGCGGGGCCATGTCCATGAACACGGGGCCAGGGTCGAGGCTGAGGTAGTCCGAGAAGGCGGAGGGTGAGGCGACGGGGGCGTGGGCAACAGGGGCGAGGGCGACGGGGGCCGAGGCTGAAGGCCAGGCCGGGGGCTGGACTGGCACGCGAGCGATCGACGCGAGTGGCGACGCCATGATGAAGGGTGGCAAACTCGGTGGTGGCAAACTCGGTGGTGCGACAGAGGGCTGCGGCAGCGACGAGGGCTGCAGGGTCGAGGGCGGCATGGTCGAGGGTGGCAAGGTCGAGGGCGGCGGCAGGGTCGAAGGCGGCAGGGTCGAGGGCGGCAGGGTCAGCCCATAGTGTGGCTGTTGCTTGAGAGCCGTCGCTTGAGCTTCCAAGGCCGCGAGACGCTCCATGACGGCACGAGCATGCTCCTTAGCAGCGGCAAGCTGCGCCGCCCCTGGCAGTATTGCATCCCCCCCCACCGCCCCCACTGTAGCCGCTGCTTCCACAGCAACCCGAGTCGCCGCCCCTGGCAGCGCGGCGCGCGCGGCAACGGGAGTAGCCGGGGCAAGGGCAGCAAACAGAGGTGGCAGGGGCGGCGGGGTGGGCGGCGGGGAGCGAGAAGAAAGCGTTGGGGGCAGCGTGGGTGTGACGGCGGAGGTTGCGTGGGCGAGGGCCTCGGTCCACGTGATGGGGGGGCGACGTGAGTGACGTGCGCGCACTGGAGCGGTGGCCGCCTCGGAGACCGCCACCTTAAGCGCCTCCTCCACCCAAGGCGATGCCTTTGACGCCTCTGCCGCCACCACCGCCGCCTCTGCCTCTGCCTCTGCCTCTGCCGCTGCAAAGTCAGCCGCTGATGCGGCCTCCTGAGCCATTGCCGCCTGAGCCGTTGCCGCCTGAGCCGTTGCCGCCTGAGCCTCTGCCGCTTCCGGTGCTGCGAGCTGCGGCCAAAGAGCGCTGTCATGAGCGCTGGGCGCCTCTGCCGCTTCCGGTGCTGCGAGATCAAAAAGCAGTGGGACCCCGTGCGCCCGGGGCGGAGGCGGAGGCGGAGGCGGAGGCGGTGCCAGTGGATCGAGATCAAAAAGCAGTGGGACCCCGTGCGCCCGCACCGCATTTTGGATCGAGATAGGGACCTCTTGATCGAGATGGATCGAGATAGGGACCCCGTGCGCCCGCACTGCCTCCGCCTCCGCCCCGTGCGCCTCCGCCCCGTGTGCCTCCATCTCCACTGCCTCCGCTGCCGCCTCCACGGCCGCCTCCGCAGCCGCCTTCACTGCCGCCTCAGTAGTGGCCGGCGGCTTGCCGATCGGCTTGCGTAAGGAACCCTCGGCGCAGGGTTGGGCGCTGGGTTGGGTTAGCAGTGACTTTCCTGACCAGCAAAAGGACGCCTCGATTTCGGCTATCCGTGCCTCGGCGGCGCGTGCACGTCGCTCCTCCGCCGCCAGCTTGTACGCGGCGGCGTGCTCTTGTGCCTCGAGCCGCGCTTCGAGAGCGCGCTCCCGCGACGCGCGCGAGCCAAGCGCCGTGGCGAGCTCCTCCTGTACAGCTGAGAGCTGCTCACGGTACGTCTGCAGCTCCGATCGGAGACGCGTCGCCTCGTGCGTCGCCTCGACAGCAGCCGTTGCCGCCGCCGCCTCCGAGGCCTGACACGCCGCCGTCGCCTGTGCGGCGACGGCTTGCGCGTGCGCCAGCTGCGCCGCCTGGGCCTCCTGCGCCTGGGCGACGGCTTGAGAATGCGCAACCTGTGCTTGGGCCAGCTGCGCGCGCGCCGCGTCCGCGTCAGCACGTGCCGCCGCCGCGTCCGCCCGCGCGCCCTCGGCCTCGGCGCGGGCTGCCTCCGCGGCTTTGGTGACCGCCACGTGCTGTGCGCCCGCCTCGGCGGCGGCGGCGGCGGCGGCGTGACCGATCTGCTCTTTCTCCATCGTCATGGACTGCCGCAGTGCCTCGAGCTGAGCTGCGTGCTCCACCACTGACGCAGCATGCGTGCTTGCGGCCGACGCCGCCACCGCCGCCGTGTGCACCTCCGCCGCACGCACCTCGGCCGCCAATGTAGCTGCCACCGCCTCGACTGCCGCCAACCGCTGAGCCGCAACGGCCTCAGCCGCTGCTTGCTGTGCGATCGCAGCGTGGGCATCCATCACGGCGCGCGCTCGCCCTTCTTCGAGGAAGGCTGCGCGCAGCTCACACGCCCCCGCACGCTCCGCCGCCTCTGCACGCGCGCCCTCGGCCACCTCGGCCGCTGCCCTCGCCGCCGCCTCGGCTGCCGCCGCCTCTGCCGCCGCCACCGCCGCTGCCACTCGGCGTGCTGCCTCCGCTCGGAGTGCTTCCTCACACGCCGCCAGCCGCTCCTCGGCCGACTGGCGTGCGGCCACCTCCTTGCGGCACTGCGCCTGCATCGCCGTTCGGGCGGCCTCGGCAGACGCAATCGCTGCGCCCGCCGCCATCGCCGCCTCCGCCGCGCACGCCTCCGCCGCCGACGCGCCCGCCGCGGCCACGGCTGCTGCCGCAGCCGCCTCCACCTCTCCCTCCACCTCGGCAGGTGAGGGCGGCGTGCGATGCGGCGTCGTGCCGGCGACGAGTTTGGCGGCGGCGGGCGTGGCGGCGGCGGGCGTGGCGGCGGCAGCGTTTAGGGAGACGGCCACAAGCGTGGAAGCGGGGACGAGCGTGGTAGCAGGTAGGAATGGGGAGGCGGGTAGGAATGGGGAGGGGGGCATGAAAGTGGAGGCCACCGGCGAGGAAGGGACGAGGGTGGCGCCAACCGGTGGAGGTGGCGTTGGTGGCGGTGGCGGTAGCGTGGCGGTCGGGAGTAGCGGCTGTGGCTCAGAGGGCGGTGCGGATGGGTCAATATCCGTCGCCACGACGATAGCCTCTGCCGCCGTCGGCACCTTCGCCGCTGCCTCCGCTTCGGTCTCGGCCACGCCTCTAGCCGCCTCAACCGCCGCTTCGAGCGCCTCGAGAGCCAACTCCATCGGCACCGCAGTCATGTCGGCTGCTGCGTCGGCGACGGCGCCTGGCGTGCGCGCATGTGCCCCGCGCGGCTGACGAGGCCATGGTGTGAATGGGGAGAATGCGTCACCCGCGGCCGATGCGCAGTCTGCAGCCGAAGCGAGCGATGGCGGCAGCGCCGCCGGCGACCACGCGGGAGACTCCACCCAAGGCGACCATGGCGCGGGCGCGGAGAAGCGACCGAACTCGTGATCGTGGTAGATCGTGAAGCGGCCTCCGCCGAGGGTGGCCGTTGCGTCGGCGCCTGTGGGTGCCACTGGCGCTGCGGCTGTTCGGAGTGGTGGCGTGCCTGCGGAGATGATGGCATCGGCCGCGGCGATGGCGCGGTCCATGAGGGAGAGGCTGTGGGGCGACGCGGCCGCATAGTCGTCGCCGCCACCACGGGTGCGGCTGATGCTGCGGTGGCGGTCGTGCCTCTCGCCGCCGCTGCCGCTGCTCAGGCTCCAACTGGCAGCCGCCTCTTGCTCCGGCTCGAGCGCCAAGCCCGACGAGGCGACTGGAGTGGCCGGTGCGTTGATGCTGAGCGCCACATCCCACCCGCCGATACTTTCCAGCGAGAGCGTCGCCGCGTGCTCCCACACGGCCTCCTCCTCCTCTGGCGGCTGCGCGACCGGAGGTGAGGGCGTCATCTGCTGTGCTGGCGGGCAGCTGTCGGCGATCGCGGGCGTGGGCCACAGCGAGTTGCTCGATGTCGGAGCGAGAGGCCTACGCGCAGTAAAAGGCGTCTCCGCCACAGAGCCGGCAGCGATTCGGCTGGCAAGGGTGGCCATGTTCGCGCGGGTAGACGGTAGGCTTGTAGACCGGAGCGCCAACTCGAGCGCCTTTCGTTCTTCCCACAGTCGTCGAGGGCTGCAAGAACCAAGAAGAGAAGGTCCTCTCATAAAATGCGTGGACACTCAGCCCATGTGTTTAGTGGCCATGGCCGGCGGCGCCTCTCTAGAGCGGTGGAGCGGAGTATTCTCGGGCTGAGCTTAAAGCAAGGATGATGTTAACTTCGCCCCATAACCTATAATCTTGCACGGTTGGCTCACCCGAAAGGGTGTGAGACTATACATGGTATTCACAACGCCCTGCTACCGGTCCGGCGCTACCATGCAACTCCTAGTTAGTATCGCCACTCCTACTCAGTGTACGGCCGTAATGTATGTTCCTGACCCTGCTGCGGAGAGAAGCGATCGTATATCCTCATCGAGTGCGTGCCATCCCTCATAGTTGGCTTCCGTCGACTTCAGTGGACTTCAGAGGACTCGCGAGAGGCACGTTCTTACGCTTACTCGCGCGCCCATTCGCCCACGGGTTCTCGGCTGCCGCTAAGATCGCATGAGTAGCCGGGTTGAAGCGCGACGATTTTCGAGGTGATGTGGTTTTCGGCGACGGCTCACAGCTGCTCCCTGGTAAAGGAGACGAGGATGGCGACCAAGACGGATGGAGTAGAGTGAAGCTGTGTTTCGAGCAGTCGATCGAGTAGCTTCTGCGATCCTGTTGCTTGGTGAGCGTGATCGCCTGAATTGCTGCACCCAAGGCTGACGACACCGAATCGTCCACCAACGCTTGCAAAGGGGCTAAATTGCCTTTAGAGGGACGTGCGTGTTCAGCCGGCGCATGGGTCTCTGTTGGAGGATCCATCGCGGGAGAAGGCGGAAGAGCAATGAATTAGAACATCCCAATTCCAAATGAGGAAATGAAGAAGCATCTCGTGAAAGCTCTCGAAGGGGAATATTTACAAAAACATTGGGATTAATGTCGACCTCTTAACACTTTGCCTGTGAATGGCGCGGGGCCGTCATGTGTGGCTCCGGGGATAATAATCGACTCCCACCCCGTCTTGCTCTTGGCTCGGGAGGGGCGTCTCACGAGCAGAGAGCTTGAGGTCAGCCAAGGGAGCTAAGGCCGCCTCGAGCTTGCTCCCGACAGGCTGGGGCTTCGCCTTCCGAAGCTCATCGTCGGTGACGACCGCGGTGATCTTGGCTCCAATCAGGCCCACGCCTGACCACTGGGCGGGCCGGAGCGTCGTGCGCAGGTGGCCTGCGCCAGGGCGTGCCACCACCACGTCGATCGCCTTCTTATTGGCTCCGTGGGCGTCGACAGCGCCCGCAACGAGCGGCTTGAGGCTCACCTCGACGCTCTCAAAGTGCTGCAGGATGTCCATCCGTCGCTCCTGCTCACTCTTGAAGCCTGCGTTCCGCCGCCTGCCGTTGTAGCTCAGCGCGCCGAACGTGAGCACCACATCGCCCTTTTGGAGGCCCGCCTGATGCGCGGGTGACTCCTCGAAGACCTTGCCCACGTGCATGAGGGCAACGGCAGGTTTCGCGACGCCTGCCTCGTCGCCCACGAGGCGTGCCTCGTCCACGAGCTGCACGTCAGGCCGGCGCTTGGCCAGCAGCACGCTCGCCTCCCCGAGCGCCTCCGCTGACAGGTCGTTGCCTCCCACGCGCAGTTGCTGCAGCTGGTGCGCCATCAGGCCATGCTCTGCGAGCGCCTCGCAGAGCGTGCGCAGGCCGGCGTCCGTCAGCCTGTTGAAGCTCACATCGAGCTCGGTGATGTCACACCCGGAGTGGTTGAGGACATCGTACAGCAGCGGCACGTCCGCGTCCGTCATCTCCATCGCCGCAAAACACATGCGCTCGAAGCGCTGGGCCTTTTCACGGCAGACGGCAAGTTTGCACTCGAGCAAGTTGGGCGCGAAGATGGTGATGCCCGCTGGTGACTGCGGCTGCGGCGGCGGCGGCGGCGGTGCGGCTGCCGCCACGTTCAGGCGGACAGGGAGTGGCGCGGAGTACGTCGTATCGCCATCATCCTCTATCTCGGCCGACATTGGCCCGAGGCGCGGGGAAATGTGAAAAGTCTTGATGGAAACCACACCACTTTCAAAAGCAACTTCGCAAAAGGGTGTTTGCACTCGAGCGGGCAGTAACAGTGCCGTAGCACGGTTGTCGCGTCTGTCGTGTTAACGTTCACTCGATTGTCGCGTCTGTCGTGTTAACGTTCACACTCGAAGAGCAACGCCCGCGAAGAGTTCGCGCGACACTTGGGCGCCCGTCTCAATGGCACCCGCGCGCGTTGTCAAAGGCAGCCGCAAGGCAAAGACGAAGCAATTCGCGGCGACCAAGCGAATGATCACGCCGCACGGCGGCCGCATCGTCAAGCCCGCGCACCAGCTGCTCCTGCAGCAGCATGTTAAGAAGAAGCCCGCCGGCGGAGCTGCGAAGGGTCGCGCTGGCGCTGGACGACGACTTTGGCGTGCTCTTCGTCGCGCTGTCCTATCGGTGGCTCACGAAGGAGCACCCCGACGACGTCCACCTCGGCATCATGGCCCCGGTCGCCGAGCTCTGCCTCAACCTGAGGGGGGCACCTCTTGGGGCGGCGGCAGCAGCCGCAGCCGCGCTGCTGAGGCCGAGGACGAGACGGCACAGGAGCTGCGCCGGCACAAGAGCGCCACCGAGCAGGCCGTTGCCCAGCTCGTCTGCCCCATCACTCGCTCGCTGCCCTTCGACCCGGTCATCGCCGAGGACGGAAAGGTGTACGAGCGCTCGGCCATCGAGGAGTGGCTCAAGCAGCAGGGCAAGAGCCCGTTGACGAACTTGCCGATGGGCACGAAGCTGCTGCCGGCAATGCACGTCAAGAATATGATCCGTGTGATGGTCGCCTCGGGCACTCTCACGGGTGACAAGGCGGACGAGTGGGAGCTGAGGCGGAAGGAGGAGGAACAGGCGGCGGCTGAGAAGGTTGCGGCCGAGAAGGCAGCGGCGGCGGCGGCTGAGAAGGCGGCGGCCTTGAGGGGGGCTGCTGATAGAGGAGACGACCATCAGCTTCGCAACCTGCTAAAGGCGGGGGCGGCAGTTGACGCAGCCGACGACGATGGCTGGACAGCCTTGATGCTCGCTGCCCAAAACGGCCACGAGCCCTGCCTTCGCGTCCTACTCGAGGCGGGCGCCGTCGTGAGCGCTCAGGACAACGCCGGCTGGACCGCCTTGATGTGGGCTGCCCAAGATGGCCACGAGCAGGTTGCTCACGTCCTGCTCGAGGCGGGCGCCGCCGTGAACGCTCAGAACAATGACGGCAGAACCGCCTTGATGGTAGCTGCCCAAGATGGCCACAATCAGGTTGCTCTCGTCCTGCTCGAGGCGGGGGCAGCCGTTGACCAAACCATGGAAGACGGTTGGACAGCGCTCATGTTTGCTGCCCAAGATGGCCACGAGCAGGTTGCTCTCGTCCTGCTCGAGTCGGGCGCAGCCGTGAACGCTCAGGACAACGACGGGTTCGCCGCCTTGATGATCGCTGCCCAATATGGCCACGAGCAGGTTGTTCTCGTCCTGCTCGAGGCGAAGGCAGACCCAAATAAGGCAGCCTCCGACGGCGTGACCGCCTTGATGCTCGCTGCCCAAAAGGGCCACGAGCAGGTTGCTCACGTCCTGCTCAAGGCGGGGGCAGCCGTTGACCAAACCATGGAAGACGGTTGGACGGCGCTCATGTTTGCTGCCGAAAATGGCCACGAGCAGGTTGCTCTCGCCCTGCTCGAGGCAAAGGCGGACCCAAATAAGGCACAGCCCGACGGCGTCACCGCCTTGATGTGGGCTGCGTCAAATGGCCACGAGCAGGTCGCTCTCGTCCTGCTCGAGGCGGGTGCCTCGCTCAAGGTGGTGAGCATCGACAACTTTACGATGCTCATGGCGGCCAGCCTCGGTGGCCTGACAACGGTGCTCGAGCGTGTGCTCCCGCAATCGGACATCGACGCTGCCGTCATCCCCTCGCATGCTACAGAGGCATGCTACACTGCGCTCATGTATGCGGCGGAGGCGGGCCAGCAGCACTGCGTCCACATGTTGCTCAGCGCTGGCGCGCGCAAGGAAGTGCAGACCGCCACGGGCAAGACCGCGCTTTCACTCGCTCGTGATAGTGGCCATACAGCGATCTGTGACTTGCTGGGCACCCTGTGACGTCACAATGCGGGGCACGGCGGCAGGCGGCTGGCTGTTATTCGTTGGGTTGGTACAGTATCTACTGAGCGCGCGGAGCCGCTCTACGTTCAGAGTGACTAGTGGACAGTCACGGTTATGGACACTTAACTGTAGAGAATATCGTAGGTATGTACGTACGCAGCTCTTTGAAAGAAGCGACATACGGCCGGAGGGCGAGACGCTCTTCGTACGGCTTTGACGAGCCTTTGAAGTACCTTTGAAGCTGGAAAAGACACCTACAGAGCTACATGTAAGACCTAAGAAACCAACTTCTATCAACTCTCTCCGCTGCCGCTGCCGAGATCGCCGTCAAGGTCGCCATAATCGTCGACCAGCGGCGGCGTCGACAGCGGCGACGGCGGCGACGCGGCGCGTGCCGCGGCCTCGGCGGCCTCGTCGAGGGCGGCGGCCTCGTCCTCGGTCAGGGGCGGCCCCGTCGTCTGTTTGAAGACGCGGCGGAAGCGCCACGCGCCAATGTGGTACTGCTCGGGTCCGATAGGACCACTCGCGCCGACGAGCCCGAGGAAGGCGGCGCCGCGTCGGTCGAGGACGGCGGCTTGCACGACGGTCGTAGGGTTGAGGGTCACAGCGTGCAGCGGGTGCGACGTGTTGGCGCGCGCCACCGCCTCGAGCTCCGAGAGCGGACGCGATGCCGTCGGTGGAGGCGGCGGTGTGCCGGCGTGGCGCGGGGCGTCATCTGCGCGGCGTCGGAGCTCGATGGCGGCGGTCATCACGCGATGGTCGTCAATGGTGACGACCAGCTCTCCAGGGAAGTAGTTGAGACGCACCTGATGGAACGCGCCATCGTCAATGTACACGAGTGGGCTCAGGATGGTCGCCTGCAGCGTCGTCATCGTCTCGGTGGGCTCATAGTCCTCCTGATCCCAGACCGTCGGCCTCGCCGCCGTCGCGAGCGCCTCCGCCCACGCGGCCTCGCTCATGTTACGCGGCACTGGTAGCCGAGGCCCCGTGGGCGGCGGCGGCGGCGGCACGCTGCGCTCGTGGCACCTGTCGCTGAGCAGTTTGAGCTCATTCCGACCGTTCCAAATGGGCTCCCCATGCAATCCGTACCGGAGGTGCGAATGGGTCACCAACTGGATGGCCAGCGCGGGCCCCACGCATGCTGTGCAGTTGGGGAGGCGCCGCCCGAGGCCGAGGCCACTCCCTGCGCAGCCGAGCGCGTCCGCACCGTCGAGCGCAGTCTGGATCACAAACGCGAAGCCGCCGCCCCCCACGACCGCATCCTCAATGCACCCGCTCTCGTTGGCGCGCGGCCCAGCTGTGCACAGCGTGCGGTCGGCGATGCGGAAGCTGAAGCTCGTCTCAAAGCCTCGGCTGAGCGGCAGCGGCTCGCGCTGCCAAAGTGCGCCCGCATCCATCGGCCGGCCGCGCAGCAACGTCGCGTTCCGTTGCGCGCCACCATGGTGTACGCCACCCGCCGCGGCCGCGCCAACGGTGCGCAGCCCGCAGCGTGCTGGCTGGGCGCCGCAGCCAGCGGTGCCGAAGTGACGAATCTCAAAGTCGCTCGCCAAGTAGGCGGAGAACTGGCTCGACTCGTTCGCCCGCACCATAAAGTTGCCCACGACGGGTGGCACCGTGAGGAGGTGAGGGCCGTCCCACACGGGTGTGAAATCCCCCTGGTCGGGATTCGTCACCTGGCGCAGGAAAAAGTGGCGCCCCTGAAGTCCCACATACCACGGCTCGGGCGCGGCGCCTGGCTCCTCATCGGAACGATCAGGTGGGAGCCCTTGCGCCGCTCGGTGCTCGGCAATCACACGTTCGGAGAGGGTGGGAGGTCCCCGAGGGCGCGGCTCGCGGTACTCGCGTGCGTTCGAGAGCTCGATCTCGCGCCACTTTGAGGTACGAGGCACCTCGAGCGCACGAGTCGCCTCGGGCGCCGCTCCGCGCTGGACGTACATGCCCAGAGGGTCGGCGCCTAGCACGAGAAGCCGCAGCACGCTGTGAGCATGCGGCAGCCGAACGCGCAGATAGGCCATGCGGCCCGCCACGGCGCTGGCGTTCACGAGCGGCGCCGATTGCATGCCGACGTCGCGTGCGATGCGCAGATCGTGCACGTACGTCCAGTCACGTGCGGCACAACGGAAGCCGATCGCCGGGCCGCGCGCACACGAGGCTGGATGGGGGCTCTGAGCTCGCGCAGTGCCGTTGCCTCCGCCCTCGCCGCCGCCGCCTTCGCCGCCGCCGCCGCCCACGCCGCCGCTACCCTCATCTGCGGCGCACGGCATGCACTGACCCGACGCGCTCGGGAAGCCGCCGCTCCCATCCCCAGGACCCTCAATGTAACGGTCGTAGTCGCGCTGCGAGCTGCTCTCTCCGTCGGTGCCGTCGTAGCACCAGCCGCAGCCCGCATAGCGAAGGCACGTGGCCAAGGAAGTGACGTCGCAAGTGTAACGGAAGGCCACTTCCCCAGCCTGCGCGAGAGTGATCGCGGGGTCGATCGAGCTCGAATTGGCATGCCACTGCGCGCCGCCATTGAGCGACACGACGATCGTGTGCGCGGACGGGAGCGTCGCCGTTGACTTGGGGGCGTACGGCGGCGCCACGCACACGATCTGGGTGTCGCTGCGCGCGGTCGCGGGCACGAGCGCGCCCGGCTCGATGCCAACGCGGCAGCAGCACGAGTGGTTGCCGCCGTGCAGGTGGTTTCCGAGGAAGCCCCGCCCGAAGACGGTCAGCAGTGTGCCGCCCGCTGCGGGCCCCTGGCGCGGTGCAACTGCATGCACCTCTGGCCGCGCGTAGAAGCGATAGCGTAGCCCTGGCAGTGCCTCGGCGCGCGCGCCGTCCGGGCCGAGCAGCGCGGCGGACGGCAGGGCCGAAAACATGAGAGCGGCGCTTCCCACGTACTGCTGTCCGTTGAGGCTCAGGGTCACCTCGACGTCGGCAGGCGCCGTCGTGGGCTGTGCGAGGCAGAGGATAGTCGTGGCGTTGCCCGCGCTCAGCAGCAGGTCGTCGGTGCCGTCGCCGGTGCCGTTGCCGGTGGCGTTGCCAGCGCGTTGGGCGATAGCCGAGGGATGAGCCTCGAGCGTGGCTGCGACGCGCGTCTCGGCATCGCCAAAACGACAGCGGAGAACCATCAGGTCGCGTACTGTCAGCGGCGCGCGTACCGTCAGCGCGACTACAGTCAGCCCGTCGATCGGACCACCGACAGGGCTCAGGCCCAGAAGCTCCGGATGCTCGAAGTACACAAACGAAAGGGTCGGAGCGCCAGGCACATACTCCCCCGCGCCGAGGGCAACGGTGGGGCGTGGCTCGAGGATGGCCAAGGTGGCCGCGTCGAGAGCGGCGCCGCGCCCGAGAAGTCCCTCCCGCCGAGGACCGATGGCAGCCACGCGAGGGTCGAAGAGAAAGTCCTCGCCACCGACGAAGTCTTTACCGTTGATGGTGACGGAGAGGGCAGCGGTACGTCGGCCTCCCATCGAGGGTGGCGAGATGCATCGGAGGAGTCCATCGCTCTCGAGGGTGGCGTTCACGATGCCCGTCGCAAAGCGGCACAGGGCGCGCCGCCCGTACAGGGGCGCGGGCGCGTCGCCGTCCGTGCCAAGGCTGTGGAAGCCCTCTCCGAGCACCACGAGGCGGGTGCCGCCGGCTGTGGGACCGGCGTACGGCGAGAGCGCGGACAGGTGCACCATGTACACGGTGAGGTTGGCGCCGCACCCCACATGATTGGTTGGCTCGCCGTTGAGCGAAATCGAGACGGGCACGCTCACCGGCGGTGCGCGTGCACTTGGCACGAGGTGGCGCAGGTCGGGGGTTCGGCACACGGCACGCTCCGCTGTCATGTCGAGTACCGGTACGTCAATGTTCCCAAAGCGGCAGCGCGACACGAGCCTGTGAGACGCACTCGCGCCACCGTCGGCACTCCACGCGCTCGCATGCGGCACGGCCCCAAACGCATCGAAGCCCGCGCCATGCAGGGTGACTACGGTGCCGCCCGCGGCGGGCGTGGCGAGGGGCGTGGCGGTGAGGGAAATCTCGGCGAGGGAGATGAGATGAGATGAGATGCCAAGGCACGAGGGCTGTGGGAAAAAGGTGAAGCGAAGATCGCTCGGCGAGCCGTCGACGCCGTTGAGAGCCAGCTCGAGTGGCACGGTGCCATTGGGCACGGGAGGGGTGACGCAGAGGATCGCCTCGATGGCGGGGTCATCATCGAGGGCGCCTAGCACGCCGCCGTCGGAAGGCGCCGTCGCGAGCGCTCGCGTGCCGTTCGAATACTCGCCGCTGGGCAACGGCCGACCGTCCGCATCTGCGCCTAGGGCGCAGCGCGTCGGGGCATACCTCCAGGCGTGCGCATGGCAGAGCTTGCAGCGCGGCAGCAGCTCGTTGTCCGCAACGGCACCGCCCTGGAGCCCGTAGCCTCGGATCGTGAGCACTGTGCCTCCCTCGACAGGTCCACCGTTGGGGACGACTGACACGAGCCAAGGGTCGGCGTAGAAGGTGAAGTGAAGGGGCGGCTCGCTCGTGTGGTCGTCCTGGCCGTTGAGGGTGATGCCCACCACAGCGCGGCTCACCCCCGCCGGCGGCGAGCGGCACGAGAGCGAGCCGTCCCTTGTGTCGTCAATGGGCGTCGACTGCGGCCCAAAATGGCAGAGGGAGACGCCGGGTATGTAGAGGGGCGCGAGGCCGTACCCGTGCAGTCGCACGAGCGTGTGCCCGACGCCGGAGCCGGCAGAGGGTGTCAGCTGCGAGACGATAGGACGATCGTACACGACGAAGCTCACATTCGAGCGCGGGCCGATGGTGAGGGGCGGCAGCCAGGTGGCGCCGCCGGCATCGCCCGAATCAAAGTGGGCATCTGTGACGTTGCCTAGGGCGTCGCCGCTGCCGCTGCCGACATCGCCGCTGCCGGCTGCGTCGGCTGGAACGTCCGGCGGCGAGGCGGGCGACGGCGAGGCAGGCGGAAAGGCGGGCGGTGGCATGCTGGGCGGCATGGGCGCGGAACCCTGCGCCGCCGCGCCGCCGTACGAAAACTGCTGACCATTGAGTGAGAGGGCAATCGACATGTTGCGCGCCGTGCCCGGCGTGCCGTTGAAAAGAGGCGGCAAGCGGCAGATGACGTACGCGTCGTTCAACGTTTCCACAAAGGACCGATTCGTCTCCGTCTCCCGCAGGAGAGCGAGCGTTGTACCGAGCGCGCCCGCAACCACGACGCGCGTCGTCAAGTCCGCAGGAGCCCAGCGCGCCGTGTCGGTCACGTTCGGCGTCCAGCCGACGCTCAAAGTGTCTCCAAAGAGGCATTTGGGCGCATCGGGGGCACCGTACGGCCGCCGCTCCGTGTGCCGGAGCGCGAAGCCGCTACCTCGATCAGTGACGACGGTGCCGCCCTCATCCACGCCACCGAGAGGCCATACGGCGCGGATGGTGAGAGGCGCGTGGTACTCAAAGGGGGCTTGCCGCCAAGGCAGCGTGCCAAAAACGACGCCGTTGAGCGCCACCTGCACCGGCACCACGCCCGGCACAACACACCCCGCGTCCGCGGGGGGGCTCGTGCACAACGCCGCGGCATCGTTCAGCACGAAGAGCTTCGCGGCAGGCACACCGAAGCGGCAGACGGCGCGGTCATACGTGTCGTTGTAGTTGAGGAGGCCGCGGCCACTCAGAAGGACAAGCGTGCCGCCATCCACGGACCCCGCACGCGGCAGCAGGTCGCTGATGTTGGGTTGCGCAAAGTATTCAAATGGCACCGAGGAGACCGAACCAGTGACGCCGTTGAGAGCGACGCGTAGGCGTACCGTGCGCACTTCCTTGCGCAGAGGGGCTCCGTGCAACAGGTAGGTCGGCCGGCCGAGCCAGCTAGGTGGCGAGCGGCAGATGAGGTGTGTCGTATTGCGAAAGGCGATTGGGCTCGCCTGGGGCAAGACGAGGGGCCCATCGGGCGCTGCGACTGAATCTGACGCATCGAAGAGGCAGCGGACTCGATCGTCGGTGAGCGCATCGGCCACCTGGTCCAGGAAGGCGCCGGTGACGAGCAGGTCGGTGCGGCCGTCGATGGGCGAGCCAGCAGGGCTCACCGCGTGCAGTTCGAGCTCGTCGTGGTACGTGTAGTTGAGTGGACCCACGTAGTCTTCCTCGGCGCCGTTGGGTGAGAAGACGACGCCCACGAGGCGGGTGCCGTTGGGCATGGGCGGCACACGCGTCTCGATGACTGAGCCGTTGCGCGAGAGAAAAGGCGCGAGCTGTGAGTTGGGGTCGTCCGGGCACATGTTAAATTGAAGTCGGGAGGTTCCCTGAGGCTCGAGGAGGTTGATGCGTTGAACGGCTGGGTCGAAGCTGTCGAATTGGAAGATGATGGACTGGTAGTAGAAGGCGGATGGCAGCGAGGCATCGGGTACGAAGCTCATCTCGCCGTATTCGAGCGGGTTGATGTTTGGCCCCGTCGTGAGGAGCAGCTGCACCGCAAATGGGCCGCCCAAGCTAGCGAAGGTGAGGCACAGCGGGTTGCCGGGGGCCACCACCTCGAGAGTGTAACGCACACCACGCGTCATGCACATCTGGCCGCGCACGCGGCCGTTGGCGACGTAGCCACCGCCCTTGGCGGAGCCCATGCTCGTAAGGCGCACCGTCGTGGGCGGCAGCTCGCCGTTGACGTACTCAAACTCTTGCCCGAAATCGGCGAGGACCGAGCCGAAGAAGCTGACAAGCGTCCCCCCGAGCACTGGCCCTCCGGGTGGCTCGATCCCGGCCGCACGACCCGCGCCACCGGCGCCGGCGCCGCTGCCGCTCGTGCCGCCGCTCGTGACGCCGCCCGCGCCGCCGCCGCCGCTACTGCCGAGTTGTGGCACGCTGTAGTAGTGAAGCGCGTACATGCCCATGACGGACCCTGAGACGGGGAACTGGTTGTAGTCGACGCCGTTGAGCGAGACGAGTACAGGCGCGCGGCCGGCAACGGGCGCTCGTGGCGCCTGGCACACGAGCGAGCTGCCGCGCGAGGTGCCCGTGACGATTTCCGGCGGGCCAGCAGTTCCAAATGTGAACTTGCAAAGTGGTTCAGTGCGGTTCCCACTCGCGCCGCTCGTGCCGTCCGTGCTAGTTGACAGGTCGTTGTTGTCGAGCATCGAGGAGAAGCCGGCGCCCTCGAGGGTGACCATGGTCCCGCCGTTGACAGGCGCGCCGGAGGGAGTGAGCGCAATGAGCTCAGTCCGGAAGTACAGGAAGCGCACGGGCTCGGGCTCGCCTTGCACGTACTCCGGATCATCGGCGGCAGGCACCCCCTCGCCGTGCCCCCCCGCGAGGACGAGGCCCATCGAGACCTGGCCAGGGTGACCGCGTGGAAGGTGAGGGAGCACAGTCGAGGGAGCACGGCACACGGCCTGCGTGTCTGTCACGGCGTACGCAAGGGCCCGCGGGTCGAAGGCCGGATCGAATGGGTCGCCAAACTTGCACACAAGCCGCGAGAGGGCTCGGTCGACGAGGATGGATGGGAGGAAACCTGAGCCGAAGACGGTCACCTCGGTGCCGCCGTCGATCGGCCCGCCACGCGGGAGGACGCGCGTGAGCATGGGCGCGGGATAGAAGGTGAAGATGAGAGCGGGCAGCCGCGCTGCAAAGTCCTGCCGGTTGAGCGTCACCTCGACGACCACCTCGCCGACGGCGTGCCTGGGTGTGCGGCACTTGAACACAGTGGGCGTACGTCCGATTAGCGGCGTACGCGGCGCGTTCGGCTGGAGGCCGAAGCGACAGAAGGCGCTATGGTTCCCATGTGGCATGGCAAGGGGCATGTCGACGGTGGGATCTGGCGTCGCCTCGCCCGACGAGTTGAAATATTGTGCAGGCCAATTATCGAGGCCATAGCCGAGCACGCGTAGGAGCGTACCGCCGAGCGCCACGCCCGCCAACGGGCGCACGCCGGTGAGCACCGGCTGCTCGTAGTACGTGTACCCGGCCGGAGCAGACCAGTCAAGGGATCCGTATGAGAGGCTGAGAGCGACTGAGCCGCGCGGGTGGCCCGGGCTCGGGCACACGACGATCTCGTCCGAGGTGAGCAGGGGGGTCACCGCGTAGTGCAACAGCGGGTCGAAGGGCGAGCGATCGCCGCCAAAGCGGCAGCGGCGCACGTCGCGCATGCCCACGCCGTACAGCGTGACGGCGGTGCCGCCGATGGTGGGGCCTGCCTCGGGTTCGATGCGGCTGATGAGCAGCGGCGTGTACCGGAGCGCTAGTGTCGAGCTCGAGCTCCGCCCGCTGTCGACGCTAACAGCCACGTGTACCTCGCCCATCGCCTCGGGCGCATTGAGCGCCGTGGCGGGCGGTACCACGCAGTGCACCTCCTCGAAGCTCACGAAGGCGCCTGGCACGCTCACCGTCGTGTAGGCGGCGTCACCGCCGTTGCCGCCCTCATGCACGTGGGTGAAGTTGCACTCGAGCGCCGGGGTGGGGGCGAGGTTCGAACCCCGCACTGTGACAATGGTCCCCCCAGACGGTTGCGCGTACAAGGGAGCGATGGTATCGAGGCGCGCAGGCAGATGGCCATAGTAGAGGGTAAGACGCGCGCCGTGCTCCTGCTCCACCGGCCCGCCCGACATGTCATACGCCGCTTCGCTCTCGCCGAAGCCGTTGGTGACGTCAAGCGCCAGCCGCACCGTGTAGTCACCCACAAGTGCATATGGCCACCGAGGCGCCGCACAGCGCACCGAGTGGGCCGAAGTGAAGGTTGCGTTGGTGTGCAGCACGCAGCTGCCATTGTAGCAGCCGAGCCGCTGGCCTTCGCTCTCGGCCGCGTCGGACAGTCGCCGGCCGCCGGCCGGCGGCAACGGCGGGGGCGGCGAAGGCGGGGGCGGCGATGAGGATGAGGGCGGGGGCGACAAGGGCGGCGTCATGGGTGGACATGGAGGCGTGCTGGGCGGTGGGGGCGACGGTGACGGCGGCGAAGGCGGGGGCGGCGATGAGGGCGGGGGCGACAAGGGCGGCGTCATGGGTGGACATGGAGGCGTGCTGGGCGGTGGGGGCGACGGTGACGGCGGCGAAGGCGGGGGCGGCGATGAGGGCGGGGGCGACAAGGGCGGCGTCATGGGTGGACATGGAGGCGTGCTGGGCGGTGGGGGCGACGGTGACGGCGGCGGTGGCACCTCGGGTGGGGTCGCAGGCGGCTCGGGGGGCGGAAGTGAGGGTGGCGGGCTGGGCGGCGGGAAGTGGTCAGGGTCGCTGAAGTTGAATCTGGCGGTGCCTCCCTCGAAGCGACACGTGAGGCCTCTTGTGGGCGCGAGGTTCGTGCCCTCGACGCTGACGATGCATGCCTCGCCGCCGTAGATTTGGCACGCAGGCGGCTCGACCGTATGTGAGGCAGGCAGCGTGGCTGGCTCATAGAAGGTGAAGCGTGTTGGCGAGACGGCGAGGGCGGTGGGCAGCGCGGCCATGCCAGTGATGCTGACGACCACGTGGACATCGGCCGCTGGGTAGCGCGGCGCCTCGCACACAACGTGCGCATGACTTCTAAACGTGGCGGGGACGGGGACGGCCCGCCCAAACAAGCACAGGAGCCGTGTGCCCGTTGGCGCAAAATTGGTGCCGTGTACGTGCACGGCTGTGCCGCCGCTTGTGGGGCCAAGACGGGGCCGCAACTCCGCAATGTGCGCGCCACGCTCGGGCATATAGTATGTGAAGAGCATAGGTGCGAGCGCGCGGCTCGTGCTGTTGACATCGTCGTCGTCGGCGGCGCCACTGCCCAGATGCACGGTCACGTTAACGTCCTCGCTGCCTTGGTCACTCACCGAGGGCGGTGCCACGCAGCGCACGAGGTGAGAGCTGTCAAAGGTAGCGAGGGTGCGCTGGCCGCCGACTGCGCAGTAGAGGTCCGGATGGGGCGCAAAGTTAGCTCCGCTCACGTGCAGTCGAGTGCCGCCGAGGGCGGTGCCGAAGCGCGGGGCGAAGCTCGAGATTCGTGGAGAGGCGTCCTCATCGCGGAATGTGAAGCGCGCGGCGGCAGCTGAGAAGGAGGAGCCGCCGTCGTGCGAGACGATGACGGGCACGTCCATGGGCGCCGCGAAGGCAGGCTTGCCGCATGCAATCGTTGTGGGCGACACAAAGATGGCGTTCGTGTCGCCCTCGGCGCCGAAGCCGTACCGGCAGCGCAGCTGTCCCGTTGGCGCGAAGTTGATGCCTTGCATGATGTACGCGAAGCTGAGGTCGGCCGTCAGCCCGCCCCATGCAGGGCTGATCGTGCCACTCAGTGTAGGGGCGGCTTGCGGGTCGTAATGGGTCAGAAACTGCGCCGAGAGGGAATGCCGCCCGTGCGAGAGCACGCCAATCGGCGCGAAGCTGCCGACGGGTGCGGGCGGTATTTCACACGTAAGCAGCGTCGCCGAGTGCCATAGCGCGGCCACAGAGCGACCGAGGTGAGTGCAGTTGTACGGCTCGATCGGGGCCAGATTCGAACCTCGAATGGTCATCACGATCGGGAGGGCCGCGTACGCGAGCGCGTGCATTTCGCCCGCAACAACCGGCTCGATCGAGTTGATCACCGGCGATCGCTCGCCGTCGTAGAAGGTAACGTTGGGGTTGGCCTCCGAGGACCAACGTGCACCGGCTGAGTGCGTAACGGCCACCTCGACAGTCCCGATGAGCACCGTGCCACCAAAGCCACTGCTGTTGCTGGCGATGGCGGCGCCGCCACTCAATGTGCCGTTCATTGTGCCGTTCAGGGTCGGCGGCACCGTCGGCGTGCTACAGCGTACGAGCTGCGCGTGGTAGAACGTGGCGAGCGTCTGCGCACCTCCCTCGCCAAAGCGACAGCGCAGCGCGTTGCCCGTGGGTGCAAAGTTATGCCCACGCAGCGTGATGTTCGAGGCAAGCTGCACGTTGGCAAAAGTTCCGATGCCGGGGATGGACTCGGGGGCGACGGAGAGCAATGTGGGCGCACGTGTGGCATCGTACAACGTAAAGTGGAAGAAGTCCCTCGACCAGGCGTCGAGTGCGTCGCCAGCATGGCTCACGCGCAAGCGCAGCGTGCCGCGGCAGCTCGGCCCACCGCTCGTGCGGTTAGCGCACGGTGGCCACCTGATCAACGTTGCCGTGAGGAACTCGGCCGCAGTCGCCATGCGATAGCCCGCACGTGCAGGCGGTAGTGGCGGGCCGACACCATGCACGATGCCACTGCCCATCCGAGTCACATTGACGCCGCTGCCCTCAAGCCCAGCCGCATCATCAAGCCCAGCCGCATCAAGGCCAGCGCCTGCAGCTGCATCCTCAAGCACGGTGCCGCCGTCGAGCGCGCCCGCCGCTTCGTCCACAAAGAGACAAGAGAGATCCGCAGCCGTTGGCGCAAAGTTGGCGCCGTGCAGCTCGAGCACGCCCGGCGCCGCGCCGGCCGCGTGCTGCTGCTCCGAGCCGCCCGCCGCCCAGTCGGCCGCGTATGCGGACGCGTAGATCAGGCGCGGCGGCTCGCGGGGCTCATAGTAAGTGAACCGAAGAGGCGCGCTCTGCGGGCCACCATCGAAGAGGCGCACCCGGAGCATGGCGTCGTGGCCGGTGGCCCCAGCGGGCACGGGCGGCGTGCGGCAGCGCGCGTAAGAGCCGTTGACGAAGGTGGCGGGAACGCGCGCCGGCGGCGCACCAGCGGCCTCGCCCCCGAACGTGACGATGCACGCAAATTCTCGCACCGTCGCAAAGTTGGCGCCATAAATGTTGAGGAGCGTGCCGCCGTCGACCGGACCAAAGATTGGGGTGATCGTGCCGAGCTCCGGCGCGCTCACCGCATTGACGTAGCCGATGGGCATGCCGCCGACGCTCCACTGTCCACCGGCCGCCGTGCCAAAGGCGTAGCCGCCGTCGGCTGCAGCGGCGGCGCTCCGATTGTGGGTGGAATGCACTTCCGCTTCGACGGCTCGCACCAGCCAGATCGGCGCCGAGAGGCAACGCATCTCCGTCGGAGAGACGTAACTTGCAGGCACGACTGCGCCGCCCAGCCCGCCGCTCCACCGCGCCGAGAAGCGGCAGCCAAGCTCACCCGTCGGTGCAATGTTAGTGCCCAGCAGACGTACCAGCTCGCCGCCGTACGAGCCACTCATCGGCACCTCGGACTCGCCCAGCCGCTCGGGCGTGATGATCATGCTAATCTGCGGCGGCACGAGCGGATCGTAGTAAATGAACCAAGTCGAGGTGTCGTTGTTCACGCTCGCATTCGCGCCACCAGCAATGCTCAGGCGTGCGACGACCTCGCCGATGCCGCGCCGCGCGTCAATGTCACTCACGTCGACGGAAGACGCGTCGTCCCCCGCGGCTTGGGCGGCTCGTGCGGCTGCTTCGGCGAGTACGAATTGGTATGAGGCTGGCGGCACGATGCACTCGACGGTCGCGTCGCCGCGCCACTGTGCGCGCGTAAAGGGCGCCGCGCCAAAGCGGCAGCGCAGCGCCGCCTCCGTCGGCGCGAGATTCCAGCCAGTAAGCGCCACGCGCGTCGGGTCGTGCACAGGCCCGTAATTCGGCGAGACCGTCGAGACGATTGGAGGCATGGACGTGTCCATGTAGAGTAAGGGCAGCGCCACTCTCGAGAGGGCAACTTCGTTGTCGGCGCCAGAGTGCGACACGCGCACCGCCACGTACGTGCCCGCCGCGCCCTCGCCGCTCGCATTGTGCGCGGGCGCGACGCAGCGCACCAGCTGTGAAGACACGTACGACGCGTTGACAGACGCAGGTACTCGCGCGTGCGGTCCGTCCTCGGCGGTGAACTGGCAAACGAGCTGGCCGCCGCCCGTTGGCGCAAAGTTGGAGCCGCTTACGTTGAGGGTCGTCGGGCGCGCGCGGTCGGCGTACGCCAAGTAAACAACGTCTGGACCAAACGACGAGGCAAACGAGGTGGAGGCGACGGTGGGCGTGAGGCGGTCGAGCACCGCGGGGAGCGTCGAGTCATAGAGCGTGAGCAAGTAGGATGAATTGGACCACGGGCCATCGGCCGAGTGAGCGACGCGCACGCGCAAGTCGCCGAGGGGCGGCAACGTCAGATTCAGCGGCGGGCCAGTACTCCAGAGGGCCGCCGTGAGCGCGCAGCGCACGTGGCTAGCATCTACGTACGTGGCGGCCACCGCGACCGTGCCGGCCGGCTCGGCGCCCGCGTCGGGTGCTAGGAGCGAGCCCTCGCCCGTGAGCGTCGTGTTGAACACGCGCTCGTAGAGCGCGTCCAGCGGCGCAACGGGAGCGTACAGGCAGCGTAGGGCGTCCCCGCCCGTCGGCGCATAGTTGGCGCCGCGCACGCTCAGGAGGGCGCCCGCCGCCACGTCGACGAAGGGGGCGTCGTCGGGTGCGGCGGTGAGGGCGGAGGCGACGACGGGTGGGCGAAGCGGGTCGTAGAAGACGAGGGTGGCGGCGGACGCGCCGGGCGGGAGCTCATGGCGCGGCACCTCGTGGCGGTTGAGGTGCACCGTCACCATGTCGATGGTCGCTCGGTCACGGAAGCTGAGCGAGTTGCCCGGCGGCACCGGGCAGCGCACGCGCGTTGCTGAGAGGAAGGTGGCGGGCGTCGTCGCGAGCGGCCTGTCCCCCTTGATCGCCGAGGACTCCGAGAGGTGGAACTCGCACGCCAAGCCGGGCGTGGGCGCCACATTCTCGCACGTGAGGGTCACAATCGAGGGATCATCCACGTAGCCGTACGCGGCGTCGACGAACCCGGGCTGAAACGTAGGCCGCTGCTCGTCGGTCACGGAGGGTGCACGCGTGGAGTCGTAGAATGTGAAGGTCGCGCCCGGCTGAAAGAAGGACGCCATCTGCTGCGAGCGGTAGAGGGTGACGCCGAGAGCTGCATCCCCCACATCCTGGTACAATTGCTCTTGGCTCACGTTGCACAGCACTCGATTGTAATCGGCAAAGAGCGCGCTCGGCAGGTGGCCAACCATCGACCAAGGGTTCCCATCGGATCGGATCGGATGATACGGACGCACAGTACACGCGAGGTCGCTCGAGAGGCCCACTGCGTCCGCGCTCCAGCCTGTCGGCGCGAAGTTGGTGCCGTACGCGATCACGACGAAGCCGCCGCTGATGGGGCCGTAATTGGGTTGCACACGAGAGACCTGCGTGACGCCGCCATAGGGAACCATCGGAGCGTCATCGTAGTAGGTGACGGTGGCCACGCGGGCTGAGAAGTTGTTCTCGTGCACGCCGTACGTGGAGAGGTGGACCGGGAGCACCGTACCCGGCGGCTTCTCGGGCGCTTGGCAGCGCATGCGCCCGGAGTTGACAAAGGTGGCGGGCACGACATTCTCAAGCTCATCGATGGGCGATTGCCAGGTTCGGTTCGAGGGTATGTTGGCATCGTCGCGCCTGATAGGCGTCGGCCCGTACCGGCAGAGGAGCATGCCCAGCTCGTCAAAGGGCGCAAAATTGGAGCCCGCAAAGGTGAGGACCGCCTTGGTTGGATCTGGCACAATCTCGCCCCGAAACTCCCCCGCGTTCGAGAGACGGTAGAAGCCGCTCTGCCTCGCCGAGATGGCGAGCTGCTGCCGAGGCGTGAGCTGCGCGGTCACGTCAGGGTCGTAGTAGGTGATGTTGCTGGTGACCGTTGAGTAGCGCACGTCATCGGTGCTCGCGGAGACGGGGTAGTCGCCCAGGTAGCCGGCGGGCACCTCGCACGCGACCGCGGTCGCGTTCACGTACACTCCGCGCATCCACTTCCAGGGACCACGCCGCGTGGAGTACTCGGCGGGCGGCATCCCAAACGCACACCAGAGCTTATGCGTCGGCGCAAAGTTGGAGCCAATCAGCAACACACCGCCCACGGGCCTGTCGCCCTCCCACTGCACCCAGTGGCCGCCGCCGCCCACGAAGCTAATCGGCCGACCATGGATGGGCGCGTGGCGCGGAGCGAGGGCCCTCACGAGAGGGGGCAGATCTGGCTCGTACCAGGTGAAGTCCACTGTCTGACGCCGCTCGGCGCCGCCCTCAAAGAGAGACGAGTTATATGTGGAGTTGACGTAGAGAGGGCGAGATCCAATCGCTCCGTACGAGGGCGAGAGACACATGACCAGCGTGGGAGCGATGAAGCTCGCATTCGTCGTCGAGATGTTGGACGTCTCATTGCCCACGCGACGGTTGGGAGTGTCGAAGACGCATCGGAGCTCGTCGCCGAGGGGAGCGAAGTTGGATCCGGTGAGAATGACGCGTGCGCCGCCGCTCAAGTTGCCATACACCTCCGAGGTGGCATCATGCCCCGTCAGCTGTATCTTGCGCCGAACGTCGAAGAAGACGAGCGGCAGGCCACCCGCCGCACCGGTCGGCGGCGGCGGCGGCGGCGATGTTCCGCCGATGCTGCTCGTCAAGTGCCCACCGGCACCGACGACGGCGGCGGCCGAGGGCCCGCTCAGTGCAAGGCGCGCTGCCGCCTCCGCCGCCGCCACCGCCAGCGGCCCTGTGCTCGGAAGCAGGTGAGCAGTGACGCCGGGGCCGTTGGCAGGTGTGAATGGGCCACTGGACCAGAGGCCAAGCTGGTCGGACAGGGTACGGCCGACGAGGCCGAGGCGCAGCCGCGCATACTGGCCGGGGGAATAGACGCCACTCGGGCTCGGGCACTCGATCACCGACTCGTTGTCGCCCGCCTGCTGCTGGTTCTCGAAGTACGCTCCCGCCACGGGCACCTCATTGTCCCAAGCACACACGACCGGCTGGAGCACGCCCCCGCGGCCGGGGCCGAGGTTGGCGCCGACGACGCTGATGGTTTGGGGCACGTCGAGCACGTCTGACCAGGGCGGCTCCAGCCGCAGCAGCACCGGCGGAACTTGTGTGTCGAAGAAGGTGAGCTCGAGGTGGCTGGTCATGTAGAGTGTGCCCGGCTGCGTGCCGCCCGGGCCGAGCACGAGCACGCCAAACTTTGCGATCGTGTGCTCCGCCGGGAGCGTGGGCGAGCCGCACGAGAGCTCTTCACCCCGGATGGGGATGGGGATGTTCGAGCACGGCAGCTCCGGCCCAAAGTAGCACGAGGCGTCCAGGTACGACGGAGCTATGAGGGCTCCTGGTGCCATCGAAGGCAGCAGCCGGTTGAGGTTGCTGCCACGCAGGAGAACGGGGCAGTTGCCACCGATGCACTGCGGGTTGGCAATGTCGATGGTCGACACGCCCGACGTGCCGAAACCCACGTTGAGCGAGGTGAGCGAGACCAGGAAGCCTTGACGCAATATGCCACCCACATTGTTGAGCATGACGACGTTGGCCTGGTAGCCGCAGACGAGCTCGGCACGCAGCATGCACGCGTTCAGGAGGAGGAGCACGATGCACAGCAGCGGCGGCGAAGGCAATCGTCGCATCGTCGCATAAGGCTGCACTAGGAAGGCGAAAGGGTCGGCTGCATGATTTGCCCGGACGCGCGTGCGTCGTCATGAGCTTCGTTCGTTCGTTCGTTTCAGGGCCCTCTCGGCCAGACACACACCCACAAGCCCCGAAAAGGCGTGCGTGGGAGGCGCTCACACAGACACACTTTACACACGTTGACGGGAGCCTCTCTGACCAAGTGCGGGCTCAGGGGGCTCAGCCGTCGGGGGCCCCCTTTTGGAGGGCCCCCTGGCATCGCCGGTCCCGGCGCTAGGCCGGGCCGACTCTGTACTGCGTACCGCGCGCCGCGCGCGCACCATCGCTGGTTCCCCCGTCTGCCCTCGTTCCGGCGCCTCCTTTCCGACCTGCGCTGGCGGAGTCCGCTCACCCCCCCTGCGCGCTCTCTTAGTGGCCCTCTCTTCACGGCTCGTACGTTCGCACGAGGCGCACCAGTCGGCGTCACAGGTTTCGCAGCTGTACCTCCACACGCCTTCGTGAATGCGGCGTCCGCATTCCCCGTCGCACTTCAGCCCATCTCCGCTCGGGGGCCCTCTCCTCGCGAAGGTCAGGGTATGGCCCGCTGTGCACGTCGGTGGGGGGAACCCGTCGCTCTCCCTCGTCCCTTCCCCCGTGCACGGTATGCAGATGTCGACGTCGCACTCCGTGCCGCAGCAGCTGATTCGTTCCTCGCCTCTGGGGATGACCCGTTGGCACGGTCCGTTACACCGTATCGAGTCGGCGGTGTCGGCGCCGCTCGACCGTTGGAGGAAATGGCCCATGGTGCACTTTGGGCGCTCGCACCGGCGTGTCAGTGGGTCTGCCGAGGCAGTGGGTCTCGTCTCCCCGTCCTGTGTTTCCGGCCTCTGGGAGACTTTTTTGGCGGCGTGGATGGCGGCGTTCGTGGTTGCGTGTGAGGCTCGTTTGCTTCGTCCAACTGCAGCCGACTGGGCTGCGTTGGCGGCGTCGGCAACTTTCGCCTGTGTGGCTTTGTCGTCGTTCCTCGCCGTGCGTGCCTCCGCGCGGTTACGCTTGCCCGCAGCCCTCGCGTCCCGCTTCCGGTTGCAAGCATCCCGCCTGTCAGCGCGCACTTGCTCCTTGGCGTCGCTCTCCGTTTTGGCTGCCTCGTCCACCCGTCTGGTGAGGTCCGGATCGTAGCCGGCGTGGCGTAGCCACACCCGCCGTGCGCGCGCTCGGCGCTCGGCCTCCCTATCGGCTGCGGAGCCCTGTCCACCGGGGTTCGGGGGGGCGGCCGCGTTAGCCGGTTGGGTGACGAGGGCGACCCACTTCGCGAAGCAAGGTGCGACCGCCCTTTGGGTGATGAGGGTGGACCACTCATCGTACGCCGCGTTGCCGCATCGGGTCTCATCCGGCGTCGGGGTGAAAAAGGAGCCGGCACCGCCTTTCTGGACTTGGCGCGCTTGTTTGTGCTGTCGTAGGGCGTTCGGTCCCGCCGCCGCTGCCCATGTGCGCAGGGCTCTGAAGCACGTCCTCACCTGGCCGGCCCCCTCGTGTACCTCCCTCCACCCTCTCGTCGCCATCCACTTTGTTCGTGTCGACGTCCATTTGGCACGGCCTTCGGTTTGTAGCCACCGAACCTGTACGGTGGGTCGGTCCGGCCCCGAGCGGGCCGTCTGCGCTGTCCTACCCGCTGTGCGGATGATCTCGCCAATCCACTTGAGAAACCCTTTCCCGTAGCCTTTTGCAAGCTTGGACTCGCCATCACGGCATTCGGGCGCGACCCCGTTGGGTAAGCCGAGCATGAACCGCAGGGCGGCCATTCTCTGATCGGGTCGTAGCTGGTCCCCTGCGCCCGAAAGGGCGGCCAGCGCCCATTGCGCTTCCCTGCCGAATTGTTCGAGCTTGTTCGAGAGCCATTCGGCCGCCTTGAGTCGGAGCTCGGTGAGCCGCACGTCTGCGCACTCCGTGAGCACGTGCCATCTGGTCTGGGCAGGACAGTTCATGTTCCAGAGCCCCTCAACCGTGCACTCACCGCACTCAAAACCTGAGCACCCTGGGCACGGAGCGTGGTTCTGCGCCCATCGGTCAAAGGATCCGCGCCGGCTCCGCCTCTCCATTCGTGCCCATGCCTGATCCTTATCCACCGGCGGCGGGGGCTTGTCTGGGTCATCTTCTCGTCGATCCCCGTTGAGCCCACCCCGATTGGCACGGCAGTCGGCAAGCGCGTCATAGGTCGCCTCGGTCATTACCCTACCTTTCACGGGGGAGTTCCGAAAGGGCTCCCACGTGAACTTGTTGGGGAGGAGGGTGTAGACTACGGCCCCCAGGAGGTGATTCACCACCGCCGCGTTGCACCAGTCGAGCCCGGCGCGGCCGATGCTTCGCTTCACCCCCTTGAAGGTGCAGAGCGCGTGCCTGGAAGGCATGATGTCGAGGTGGAGGTAGCTCTGGGCGCCGCCCTCGCGCATCTTGTCCGCGATGACATCGGCAGCCTCGTTCGGGATGATGCCCTTGTGGGAGCGCACGTGGACGTAGATGACAGCTCGGTGCCGTTGCTCGAGGCGGTCAAGGTTGTCGAGCTCCTTGCTGCGGTAGCACGCCCTCATCCCTGCGTCGGTGCGAGCCTCATAAGCTTGGCCCGCTTGAGCTCCGCTGAGGCAATCGGTGATAAAGACTGTGACGGTGTCGGCGGTGGCCGCGAGATGGTCGTGAAACGCCGCAAGTTCCGCCTCGTACGAGTGTCGTTCAAAGTTGTCGAATTGGATGTCGAGCTCGCCGCCAATTTCAGTCGCCTTTGCGTTGAGCTTGTCGAGGACGATACAGGCCCGTCCGATCCGCATCTGCTCGTCCGGCCCCGTTCGGCCCTTGCTGCCGTCGGAGGCGACGAAATGCGTGACCGGGTACTCGGCCTCAATGCGAAGAAGTTGGGCGAATACAAATCTGCACTCTTTCGCGTTGGCCTTCTTTTCCTTGCACAGCTTTTGACACTCCCACCAAAACCTTGCGGCCAGGGGGACGTGCTGTGCTAGCGGGTTGCCCTGCACTGCGCCATCTGCGTCGATCTTGTACTCCTTCGTGACCTTCTCGAGCCACTCTTGTCCCCTGCCCCGCCACTCAACGTGGTGCCCTCCTTGCACCCGCGTGCGCCACACTCGTTGCTCCGGTTCAGGCTGGCCGTCATAGGAGTAGACGGCTCTCCTTCGGCGCCCGTCAAGATCCAGTTGATCAGCGCCTGCCAAATGTTGATCGACACAGGCTGCGGGGGTCGATGTTCCCGCCATCGCCGCCATAGCGAGCTCGAGCGCAGCGCGGGCGTCGCCATTTCGGGGGTTGGCGCCGCGAGAGAGGAGAGGTTGCTCGACCTGCACGACGGGCGCCGGGATGCGCTGGGGTTTGGTCGTCCGTCTTCCGGTCTCTTCGACTGTCGCTAGCGACTTGACGGCGACCGTTTGCCTATAACCCAGCACGGCCGAGCACGTCTCCGTGAGGGCTCTAGCTGCACTCTCCGCCCGCCACCTCGCTCCAAGCCTGATGCGCACCCCGTCGTGTTGTAGGCTGATGATCTCCCCTCCCGTCACCCTCGCCCATTCTGTCTTTGCAGCCCTCGAGGCGCCCTCGTAGTCCTGAAGGACAAAAGATTTCGCCGTGAGTACGTGGCGGCGCGCTCCGTCGCCCATGTGCCGGTTGGTGTTGGTCACAAACTCGACCAGCGCCGGTCGCCGCCTTTCCAGCCACGTGGCCCCCGCATCTGCCTCCGCCGCGAACCTGGCAACGTTGAAGGTACGTTGTTCGGGTAGGTCGAGCTGAAGGTTCGTGTCGGCCACCGCCCCTGTTCGGTAGGCGTCACCGAGCTTGACCGCCCACGTTGTGACCGAACCGCCATTGTCGAGGGCGTTGAGGAGTGTCTTGGCGTGGGCCAGCCTCTCCTCTGAATCCATCTTATCGTGCCTGATAAGATGGTCGCCTACCGCGCGGCGGACCGCCTTGGGGTAAGTTACGAACGTCGTCATCTGGGCCCCGGCTTGTCCAAAGAGTGCCAGTTGGGCCGTCGGGTAACAGGCCTGGTCGTCTCCTTCGTAGCTGATGTCTTCCCATGCCGCCGTGCGGACCAGTCTCGCACTCTGGAAGGGGTCCGGTCCGTCCACAAACTCTCGTGAGTACCTGACGAAGCCCGCCGCTACTATGCGAGCGCCACGCCGAGAGTGGCGGTAGTGAGCTTCGACGCGGGCTGTCGCCGCGTTCTCTCCGTCCGGTGCAGCCTTCGCTAAGAGCTCTGCGATTTCCCCGCCGACGGTGCGCCCCGGGTACTTGCCGGGTTGGGCTGCATCGGTCGAGTTTGCAACCTTCTCCAGAGCGGCGGTGTCGACGAGGCTCTGCAGTGTGGTGGTGATGGGGCCCCTCATGGACGCCGTCCATCTGCCCCACAGGATCAGGCGTGAGGCGCGTCCACGTGTCGCGTGCCACGCTGCTTGGACCGCTCGTCTCGCAGCCGCTCGCCGTGGGTGCCTCACCGTGGGCCCCCGGTCCCATCGACCCTGTTCTCGCTCTAGCCTGTCCCGTACAGCGACGAAGGCCCTGTGAACTTCTTGGTCGTGAGGGGGTCTGTCCGGGTGCAGCGCAATGGCAAGGACTCCAAAGGGGTCGGTTGCTCGTATGACTCGGCACGTCTCGTCTGTCTCCAGTGGGGGGGTGAGTGCCTCGCGCCGCAGTTGGGCACAGGAGAGGGGAGGGGCTGAAGGGTCGATAGGCAGCTCCTCCTCGAGCTGCCATGCCTCGAGGCGTCTAGCCCCCGTCACCGTCGGCTGGGCTCCGGGGAGCTCGTCACCGTCTACCGTCGATGCCTCTTTTTTGCCCGCGATCGCCTCGAGGAACTGTCGAGCCTTCTCCAGATTGATTCCTATGTCCATACGCGCGCGTAGATCCTCCTCGCACCGTGCCTCGTCTGCACGTGTCGCGTCGCGCGCGCAGCGGTTGCGGCGGATGAGCTCAAGGAGTTCGTCGTGCTCATCCTCGTCCGCAGCGCTGGGAACTGGTGGTGCGGTGCGCGCTTGGGCTGGGGCTACTTGGGCTGTGTTAGGAGGCCGTGGTCGAGCAGCAGCTGCAGCCCGAGTTCGCATCTTAGCCGGGCGCTGGGGGCTCACGCCTACCGGCTCCATTTGGATAAGGGCCTGTTGGGGCCTCCTCTCCGCTGGCTCCTGGTTCGCCGGTTGGTCTCGGCGGTGCCTTTCCCACACGTCCCATTGGAGCCCGAGTACCTTCGCCTCTTCGATGCTCCTCGCATTCTCGCCGGTGAGATCGAGTGCCGATCCCATCGTGACCGCGTGTCGCGCTCGTTCGCTGGTGGTCCAGAAGCAGCTGTGGACTGCAGAGCTCTGAGTCTGGGCGCGGATCACCTCCTCGAGCTCGGGATACTCCTGGAGCATGCAGTAGACGAGGAAAGGGGTGAGCGTGTACGCCATCAGCAGCGCTTCACCACGTTCGTCATTAACCGCAAATTTGATGAACACGGGCACGGGCAGCCATTGAGCAACCCGGGCGCGAAGGCTCGTTCGCTTCGCCGTTGGTCCTGGCTCTGGTTGGGTCGCGCCGCTCCTCTTGCGCCGTACCGGCTGGTTGCTGGCGTTATCGCGCGCCTCCCTCACCGGGGCCTTGTCCTCGCCGTTGGCGCTATTCTCCTCGGCGGAGGATAACTCGCCTTCATCGTCGTCGGCGTGCGCCTTATCCAGTGGCGGCTCTATGTCCACTCCTAAGTGGGCGGCGAGTTGATGCCCTCCATCTCCGCTCCTGATGGCGCTCTCAGCTTCGCGTGCGCACTGCCTCTGGTGGGAGCCAAAGTCCTTCGGGACGTACGCCGGTGACCATCCCTCCGCCGCGTCAATCAGAGACCAACCTCCACGGCCCGGAACGGCGTCGGCGTTGATGGCGGCGAGGGCGGCGAGGAGCGCCTCGTGCTCCTTTCGCGCCGGCCGAACCCCGTGCTCAATGGCTCGCGGGTTGCGCTGCGACAGCTCTTCGAACGTTAGTAGTCGAAGTTCCACAGGATGGCATAAGTTGGCGAGCTCGGCAATGCCCGCTCTGGCTAGCGCGCGGCAGAAACGCAACCCTCGTAGGCGGAGCCTGTCCGCCATCGCCCCTCTCCACAGGCCGATCCATAAGGCGGGGTACCCTGGCCATCTCTCTTCTCGGAGGGGCGACCATGCCTCAAAATGGATATCCCGAATTGACATTTGCCCATGGTTGAGTTGGAGGAGCAGCCACAGGGGCCGTTCGATTGGGCAGTTGAGGTCGAGTTCGTGTACAAGGGCGCTCATATCGGCTTCGCATGGCTTCTCTCGAATTCCAAAGAGCCACAAAACCCTCGCCACCCCGAGATGTGCGGCGATTGTGGCTGGGGTCCGTTGGGGCGAGGCGAGGCCGTTGGCGAGTGTCGCCAGCCCCGCGGCCATCATCGCCGGCCACGGGTGAGGAACCCCGTATCCCGTCACATAGGCCGCTTCGCCTGCCCTTTCCATGATATGCGCCGAGAGGTCATCGTTGGCGGCTTCTTTGATTCCGCCAGCATTCGCGTGGAGCTGCACTCGAGGGGCCGTGCGGCACCTTCGGGCGCCTTTGACGCCGTTTCCGAGGATGGCCTTGCGGGAGGCCGGCCCCAGCGCGGCCTCGACAGTTTCAAGTGAGCCTCCGAAGCACGTCCCGTAGAAGAAGCATGATCCGTAGGTGTAGCCCTGCATGGTGCTCACTGCGAGCCTTCTGCTCGTCGAGCCCCCGCCGACCATCGTGGCGCCCATGTTGAGCTGCTTCTTGATGAGGGCCATCCCTTCCTCATTGTGTTTGCCGTCCATACGTGTGGGCTGGCCGACGTACGTGTAGTTCTCGTTGATCTTGAGGATGGGGATCCTTCGTGGCGCGTCGCCCTGTTCGAGCCCACCTAGATACACGTGGGCGGTGACGCTGACGGGTCGTTTGGACCCATCCTTCCTCTGGACGAACTCGATGCCCGTGAGCACCGTCTTCGCTTTGCCCTTGATGTTCGCCTTGCAGTCGGTAATGTGGCACCAAATCGTCCAGAACAGTGCCACACGCCTGACCATGGGGATGTCGCCCGTGACGTTCGCGGCGTCGTCGACAAAGACGAGCTGCACCACCGAATCCCCCGCTCCGTCGGGGGCGAAGCCTCGGTACCCCTGAACCTTGAGCTCTAGCGCCTGGGCGAGTGTGTCCATCATCTCGCGGCACGCCTCGGGCGAGCCTTGAGCACCTTGTAGAAAGCCCCGTAAGAGGCCGAAGAGGGGCGTGGCGCCGAACGCCGTCTCATATTTGCCCTGGGCCACGCCATGCTTCCAGTTGTTTACGAGACCGGCGAGCGCTTTGAGGGCCTCGGGGGGGACTCCTTTGTGCTCGAAGACCTCTTTGGCCGCCGTTCTCGAGAAGGACATGAAGCATTTGGTGAGGTCGACATAAAGGGTGTACATGGGCCGGCGTCTGCATATTGCGTCCGCGATGAGGACGTGCAGCGCCCACGCCTGTTCGGTGCATCCGCGCCCTCTGCATCCTCCGGAATGGCATAGCAGCAGTCGCCGCCCTACTGGTACCGTGGCTAGGCGGAGGATGCACCGTTCGGCCAGCTTTGCGCCATGGTTGATGAGCCAAATGTCACGCAAGGTCATCATTTGGAGGATGCCGTCCATCTTTTTCGGGATGAGCACGGCGGCAATCTCCAAGTAGTGCTGTGGGTACACGCCGTCCTCCATGCACCTCATCATGAGTTCGTAGAAGATCTCGATCGTCGGGTGATCCTCCGGGAGCATCTGGATCATGTCGATGAGGAAAGGGTGTAGACCGTTTGCCTTGTCCCGCTTTTGCATCAGGGTTTCGCGGCGGAAGACTGCGGGCGTGATTGCACTGCGCAGCCGCCAAGCAGCTCCGTTGGGCATCGTGAGGGGCGCTCCTTTGGGGACAAAAGCCGTGAGCCATAGTTTGAGAGCCTCGTCGTCCGAGTTGCTTTCCCTGTTCTGCGACACCCCGTACTCTTTGGCGATCTCCGTGACCCGAATTGGGTCGTGGCTGATGGTGCCGTCGGCATCGGCGAGGGCAGCGATCGGTGCAAACTTGCGGCCCTGCTTTCGCTTCTTGATGGCCTCCTGCTTGGACCGCAGCCGGTCCGCCACCTCCTGTGCCGATGCCGGCTCGGTACGCACCGGGGCCCAGCTCAAGGTCGACTGCGGCTCCCACTAGGTCCTTGGACCCCAGGGTGCCCCAAAACCTGTCTCGGAGTGCGTCATCAGCCCTCTTGTTGGTTGCGCCATTGGCTCGCCACTTCGGATGTGGGGCCGACTGCCAATCCCCGAAGGCGACGAATCGGTGCTCGGCTGCTACGGCTTGGGCGGCGAGGGCGGAGGTCGTAACTTTGATGAAGGCTGCCCTGACCCCGTCAGGCGCTGCTGCGGGCACATAGATTACCGCGGCGATGATCTTCTTGGTGGCGTCGGGCCCTGACCGTCGCGTGAGTTGCACCGCCAGGGCTCTCCTACCCAGGAAAGGGTCAAGTCCCCTGGCCTCGGAGGGGCTGATGAGGGTTGCTTCCTCGTGGTCCTTGACATCGGAGGCGCATAGGAGGGCGTTCCTTCTGCCCCGTGTCCACGCTGTCTCCTTCGCGTCAGCGTTGAAGTCCTTTCTGAGCCACGCGAGCAGAATGCCCCCGTGGCGGTGCCCATCGACTCTGGAGTCGGTCTCCTCCCCCGGGATGAACGCGGCCTCGTAGCCTTCGGCGCCGAGTTTGTCGGCGAGCCGCTGTAGGCAGTCCGGGCCCCCTCCAAGCTCCTGTAGGGCCACAAGGGCCGGCTTGCTCCATGTGGCGATGGCGGCAAAAAGTAAGGCCACCTTTGGCTCCTTGTCGGTAGCGCCCTTGGGGAGTATCGCTCCTCGCATGTTGAGTGAGAGAGCGTAGAGCCCCTTGGGCGGGTGCGGGAGCGGGGCGGATGGGGGGTCGGGGGCGGGGTTCCCTTCGGCACCTGCGCCGTCCGCGTTGTCCCGGTCGACGTTGTCTTCGTTCCCCCTGTTGTAGTTGGATCCATCCTGCGACCAAATGTAGTTGGGTTCATCCGGCGTCATAGGGCGGTCCCCCGTCGGGGTGGCGCTGTTCACTTCCGACGGGAAGGGTTCGTAAGCACCGCATTTGGACATAGTAGGTAGTGCCGGCGCGGCACGGTCGGAGGCGGGGGCAGCGGCAGCGAGCGCGTTAGAGTCAGTGACGGGGGATACATCTTTTGTCGTAACATCTTTTGTCGTAACATCATTTGTCGTACATCTTTGGGGTTCGTACATCTTTGGGGTTCGTACATCTTTGGGGTTCGTACATCTTTGGGGTTCGTACATCTTTGGGGTTCGGTCCGCCCGTTCTCCCCTCTCTTCCGGCTCCCCAACTTCATCGAGATCTCTGCTCCTTTCGGTCATGCTGTCAGATGGGGGGGGCAGGTGCTCCGCTCTGCTCACTTTCGCCCTTTCAAGGGGTAGGTTCTCTGCGCACTTGGGGGCGGTGGCGCCACACCCCACCCCGGCTGCGACAGCGGCGCGTACGGTTGCGGCGGAGGCGGTGACTGCACGCCGAGCTGCATCCCTGACGGCGGCGGTTGCTGCGTAATCCCTCGCTGCCGAAGCGACGGCTCTCTTGGTTGCCGCTTTGACGGCAGCTTGTCCCGCGACGGCGGAGACGGTGATGCGCCCATTTGAGGAAGCGCCTGCTGTGAGACTTGCGGCGGCGGAGGGAGCGGCCCCGTCTGTACTCGAGGATGGGCAGTCGACGAGGGCTCTGGCGGGGCTCTGTGACTCTTTGAATTCGTAGATCACAGCGATCCAGTGAGGGGCGCCGTGGCGGGGCGCTCCTGAGGACGTTTGATTTGCCAGGGCAACGTAGCGTCTCGGAATCGTTAGTCCCGCCTCGGCGTCCCGTCGGTCTTTGCTGAGCATCTCGTCGAACTGGTCGACGCTCAGCACGGCGCACCACTCGATGTACCCTCCTGGTCCGACTCCTTCCCTGCCTGGGGGTCTCATGCAATTCAGGACTCTGCCCACATCCCCTTCGTCGAGTATGGCTTCAGGCGGGAGGTTGAGGGCGGCGTTGACGGTGTGGACCGTGGTCGGGGCCGTGGCTTGGCTCACGTCCGCTCCTAGGATGGCCTCCCACGAGGCGCAATTGGTGGCTAGTTGACCGAGCGCACTCGCCGCGGCTATGCCGCAGGAGTTGGGTAGTTGTATTGGCCGGTCGCCCCCCGGTGTCGCATGGACCTGTGCCCCCATTCTATGGAGGTCATCTATGACGGCGGCCGCAAATCTTCCGTGATCGAGGAAGTCGATGACGCGGGCTTGCAGGGACACCTCTTTGTTCCGCTCCTGTCGCCCGCCGTCACCTCGGAGACGGAGTGCACTCATGATGAGCGCAGGGGTGCTAGCGGTGGGCGGTGATGTTGGCGGTGAGGATGGCAACGGCGAGGGCGGCGGCGATGGCGGTGGTGGTAAGGGCGGTGGAGAAGGCGGTGGCGGCGACTGCGGCGGAGAGGGCGGCGGTGGCGAGGGCGGTGTATGTGAGGGCGGTGGCGGTGGTGGCGAGGGCGGTGGTGGCGGTGAGGGCGGTGGCGGCGGTGGCGCAGGCGGTTGTGTTGTGGGCGGTGATGGCGAGGGCGGTGATGGCGAGGGCGGTGATGGCGAGAGCGGTGGTGGCAAAGGCGGTGGTGGCGAGAGCGGTGATGGCGAGGGCGGTGGAGACGAGGGCGGTGGTGGCGAGGGCGGTGGCGGTGAGAGTGATGGCGGTGGTGGTGATGGCGGTGGTGGCGAGGGCGGTGGTGGCGAGGGCGGTGGCGGTGAGGGCGGTGGCGGCGGTGGCGCGGGCGGTTGTGTTGAGGGTGATGGTGGCGAGGGCGGTGGTGGCGAGGGCGGTGGTGGCGGTGGCGGTGGCGGGGGCGGTGGTCGCGGTGGCGGTGGGGGCGAGGGTGGCGGGGGCGGTGGTGGCGGGGGCGTGGGTGGCGGCGGCGGTGGTGGGGGGGGTGGTGGGGGCGGTGGCGGTGGTGGCG
>ENA-UOUZ01000023-UOUZ01000023.1-mixed-culture-metagenome-genome-assembly--contig:-NODE-23-length-76121-cov-106.077459_pt1 | contig 76121 bp, 37 predicted proteins | sample MGYA00238154_ERZ761575 | MGnify/ENA primary metagenome ERZ761575 (study PRJEB28896, sample SAMN07631632) | mixed culture metagenome | isolation source: Freshwater growth medium | place: USA...
GCTCATGGCCGCGGCATGACGTCGCGAAGACTGAGAGGGTGAGAGCCAGGGGCGTATGATGTAAACTATGTGTGCGCTGGACAAGTCGTGTGATCCGTCCTCCGCTGATATGAAGTGCTCAAAAGCGTAAAGGGCGCGCGCACCGTTTCTTAACCGCTTACGAGCCATTATTAATTATTTCGGTGCACGAACGCACAGATTGAGATTCCCACACTTCCTAGTTCCTTCCTCGCGGTTCGGGTGCGCGACCTGATCTCAGCTTCACTCCGTAGATTGTTGAGGCAGTAAGATTCCCTGGCTGGCAGACGCGGGGCCGACGCAATTGGGCCGACCGGCTGGCCAGGAAGACGGTGGCGCGGGGCAAGCCGTCCGTTGGGACGGCTGCGCCCGCGCACCCTGCACGCGGCGCGCGTACACCTGCAGATGATATGACCATACAGTATGTCGGGTCCGGTCTGCAGTGTTCGGCACACTAACTTGACTCCGCCCTCACTTAGTCTTAGAGAGAAACCCTCCTGCGCTCCTCCACAGGAGCCTCGAACCCCGCTTAGCGCTTTCCCGCGATGGAGGGGTGGTTTGGGGAAGTTTCGTCGTTCGTTTGCTGTCAGTGTAGCGGTTCGAATGCGCGGATGAAGGCATGGGTCGCGGATCTCAGGCGGTCGGGCTGCCTAACCTGCCAAGCCGAACGGACGTCTCTGAGTCGTCGCACCGTGGACGTGGTTCCTCAATTTTTGTATATTCCGATTCTTAGTGATACGTCACGTGTAAGAAATTTATTTGAACATCGTTACCCAGATGAAAAGATAATACAACGTTGGCAACAGTTGGCAACGTGACGTTGCCGCACGTACGTCTGCCGGCGGTTCCGTGGCGCGCGCCCGCCGCCCGTCGCCGCCGCGGCGCTCCCTGCGCACAGAGCCGGTGGTCCCTGGCGCCGGGGCGGGCCGGTGTGGGGTGCCGGTGTGGAGTGTGGCACACCGGGGCGCGGCGGCCGCTTCCGTTTGTTCCGTGCTCGCCGCGCGTCGTGTGGTGTGGTGAGCGCGCGGGCGGGGGCCGCGCGATGACGCGAAGTCGAAACTCGAACTCTCAACTCAGTGACTGACTAACTGAGGACTGGCCGCGCGGTCCGCGGCTACGCCCCACAAGTGGCAATGACAAGTGGCCGCTGCGCAGTGGCCAGTGCACAGACAAGAGGGTCAGTCCCGCCCTCACTTGTCCGTCCTCGGGGAATCGGTTAAGGAATCGGGTGCTGTGGCGCCTGGCGCGCTTACGAGTACACGTTACAGCCTAGAGCCTTAGCCCTTACTCTAAACACGTTCGAACGAGCGATCCGCACTGTGTTGTGCAATGCACTGTGTGCATCACTCTCTAGCGTCTATAGGGAAGCATAAGTTCGAGCTGATAATTCAGCATACATGTGCATGGAGCACATAATCCAGAATCCATCACCGTGCGACAACCACAGGACACTGTTTCCGCGTGCGAGTGTATTACTCTTGTAGACACCGCGCGGGACGTCAGGCATCGCCTCTCGCCGTCTTGTGGATGAATTGAATGCTCAAAGGCGAAGCGCCGCGACGGCTCGCAACGGTTGTGCCGCGCCTCATCATGACGTGCAAGGTGATGCATTCTGCAATGGCCCCGTGGCTCGGAGTACAAGTAGGGTCGGAGAAGGAGACCACATCCAGACGCCATCCTATGAACGATCTGCTCTTCGGGCGAGCAGTCCTACAGCTCCTCCTTAGTACCCTGATCTGCATCGGGTTTGCTGAGGACAGGCTTGCCCAAGGCGCATTTGCCTACAAACGTGCTCAGCCGGCCCGGGGTCGGATCTTTGCCCTGAAAGCGATTCGTGGGTGTCGATGACGTTGGGTTCAGACAAAGCAGCGTGGGCAGCGTGTCAACGCCATGCTCGGTCGCGATGGCGTCGGTACGCGGATGCTTCCGAACCTCGACGATCAGCACGCGCCGACGGAATTCACTCGAAAGCGCCTTGAGCAGGTTGCTCGTCGATGCCCCGGGACCCTTATTGGAGAAAACGAGCACCCTCGGAAGGCCCCACCTCGATGCCTTGGCGGCTACCGCGTTCGCCTCGGCCTCGCTGGCCACACGCTCGACGTAGTTGGGCATGTTGGCTGTCGCAAAACGTACGAGATCGCCGACCTCTCGCGCCGAGTCATAGCTCAACATTTGCTTCTCGTTCCGTGCGCTGGATCGCTTGGGTACGAACGCTCTGATGGTGGGCGTGCCCTGAATCTGCCCAATGGCCGATGGCAGGGGACCACCCTCGGTATCAACGTACGCGACGCGCACCTGATGTTTCATTGCGCCCGCTAGCTCCTCCCATTTCGGAGTGAGCAGTGAGCAGTACCCTCACGACTGACGACACACGTTCACCAGCCAAAGAAATGGCGATTTGTCCAGCTCCGCCCAATTCTTCTGGGTGAGCAGCACCACGTTGGAACTGAATGGGTTCGAGGCGCTCGCATACGAGAAGAGGAGGGGCAGCACCGATTGGATCTTCATCTCTCGGCGGCGCCACGAGGGGAGAGTGGGTGAGCGCCTTATTGGAAGCGAGTGAACCACAGGCCAAGTTCTCAGAAGTCCACGGGTAGCACCGATTCACACAGCCCAAGGGAGTGCTGGCTCGAACGCACCATATTTGTCAACTCCATCTTTGGTGACGCGTGACGTGCGTGGCCGTCGACCCTGCGTGACGTACGAACGCAACCAATGGAGAAGATCACGGATGCGCTGGAGCGCGTCTCGACGAAGAAGGGGCGCAAGCAGTTTCTGGAGATCGCGGGCCCGCTCCTCCTTTGCCTGACTTACATAGAGGACGGCCTGCGCGTCTTCTTGCGATGGAGTGAGCAGTACGCCCACATATCTTTCCGCATGGGCTTTGGCTCCGTGTCGGGCGTATTCATCCTGCTGTGCTCGGCCTCCGTGCAGCTTGGTGGGAGCTGGCTTATTGTCCGACCTGCGGTCTTCCGGCCGAGCCGAGTCAAGCCTGCTTCGTACGCCCTGCTGTGCTTCACGGTGCTGCAGCCATTCGTGTATGGTCAGGCAAAGGATGTTGACTTCGTGTGCCGCTCCATCACCCTCATCGGCGGCTTCCTGATTCTCATCTATTCCGAGAACGTGAAGCAGCAGAAGATGGGGGATAGGGGTCTGATCATGGACGAAAGAAGCCCTGGGGCCGATCGGCTGCAGCTGTCGGGTCGGTTGCTGCTGACACTCATCTTCTTCTTCCAGGCGATTCGCGGCAAGGAGGGTGGGCTGCACTCGGTGATGACCGCGCCTGGCTTCTTCAACATCGTCTTCTCCCTCGTCCTCCTCGCGCTCGCTGTGATGGTCTGCGTCGGCTTCAAGACGGAGTGGTCCGCCATTGTGCTGACCGTCGTGCTAGGCCTGATGAATATCTACATGTACCCGTTCTGGATGGTGCACGAACGTCTGATGGACTACTACAAATACTATTTCTTCCAGACGCTCTCGATCATGGGCGGCATGCTGCTGCTCTCGCTCCACGGACCCGGGGGGCTCTCCCTGGACGGGCAGAAGAAGGGCTTGTAAGGAAGGGCGAGCTGTGGCATGCGTTGTGGGGAGCTTGCGGCCACCGAGTACTATAGGTTTCCGACTTGTGACCTCGGGGGGAGCGCGGAAGACGAATGGGCGGCGTGCCGCTTGCGAGCTTGCGAGTTGCGTGGGGCAAGGCAAGGCCGGATGCCTGCATGACTGGGCGCGAGCACAGTGCCACAGTCGTTGGGCGTTGTGTGCTTATACGATGTCGAGCAACAGCGTTCTGCGTGGGGCGTGTTCTTGACACTACAATGTACAAGTAACGGTACGTTCTAAATGTACCGTGTGTGTCCCGGCTCCCCCCGGTGTCTTTTTACCGGTACCGGTACATACTACTGTCGCTGAAGACTTTTCCTGTTAGTTTCCGGACGCCTGCATGACTGGGCGCGAGCACAGTCGTTGGGCGTTGTGTGCTTATACGATGTCGAGCAACAGGTGTGTCGCGTTCGCGGCTTGACACTACGTTCTAAATGGAGCTGAAGACTTGGAACTTTCCGGTGAGTTTCCGGACTCTCGCAGTCCGCTGCTGTCCGCGCAAGAGGGCCGCGGGGCGGCGAGAGTGCCGCGTTTTCCTATCTCGCAACGCGAATCATGCGTGCGGAGCTCTTTGTCAAGGACGCCACCTCCCTACTCTCCCAATCGCGACTGCTGTACAGCTTCGGCGCTACCGGCATAAACCTGCCAAACAAGGCCAGGATGGATGCGCCGCTCGCATCCCTGCAGGCGCTCGCCTCGGGCGTGCTGACGCCGTCACAGCTTTCCGAAGTCTGCCCCCACTATTCTATCAAGTTCAATTCGGAGAGGGCAGCAGAGGCATCACTCGCACGCTTCGAGAGCTTCTGCGAAAGCTCGGCCGCCTTGGGAATACGGAGGCTGCTGCTCGTCAGCGGGTCCGGCAGCCGCACGTTTGACACGATCGCTTGCTTGCGTGCGATGCGCCTGCCCGCTGCGCACTGCCCCGGCATCGGCGTCGCGTTCAACCCCTTTTTCCCCGAGCGCACGGATCGCGAGCGTGAGCGCGCGCGGCTGCGCCTCAAGCTGGGCACCGGCCGCGTCTCGAGCGTCTGGTTGCAACTTGGCTCGGACGTGGCTCTCCTCGAGGAGGGGCTCTCCTTCTTGCGCACCCTCGCGCTCGAGCGCCAGCTCTCGATCGAGCTGTTTGGCTCCGTCTTCCTACCGTCCAAGAGGCTGCTCGCGCAGATGCGCTTCCGCCCTTGGAACGGGGTCTTCCTCTCTGAGCAGTACCTCGAGAGCGTCGCGGCAGCGGAAGCGATCACTGCCAGAGTGCTACGCCTCTATCGCGCCCACGGCGTGGAGGTCCTCGTCGAGACAGCTGTGCGCACGAAAGCAGAGTGGATGGCCGCCGAGCGCTTGCTTGCGGCGGCACAGGACGTACCGCCGCTTCCGGTGGGTGGTGCGGCGGGCGGCGCGGCAGGCGGCGGCACGCACGAGAGTGAGGGCGTGGACGAGTTTGCCATCAGCTGCGACGAGGACGCAGCCGGCAGCCAGGCCGATCTTCCAGATGCCCATGCTCACGACTGCAAGGGCACGGCCGCCGCCGCCGATGCGCGTGTCGCACCGCACGAAGGCGCCTCCAGCGCTGACGACGAACGGGCGCCTCCCTCCAAGCGCCTTCGCCCAACGGCGCTGCGTGCGTACGTGGGCTGCTTACCGGAGGTGCCCACGGTGCCCGCGGTGCCGCTGGCGGCGACGGCGTGCGCTGATAATGCGGGAAAGCCGGTTTCCATCTGCTGGTACCGTGCGCACGACCTACGCATCGCCGACCACAACGCACTGAGAGCGGCGAGTGCTCATGCGGCAGTGGTGCCCGCGTTTGTGTGGGCGGTGCGGCGAGGCGAGTGGGCACCCGGCGGCGCCGCGCAGGCGTGGCTTCGGCACGCACTCGTCGCGTTGCACGATGGCCTTCGCGAGCGCTACCAGAGCCAGCTGGTGTTGCGGCTCGCAAGGCCGGTGACCTCAGCTGACGAAGCTGACGAAGCTGACGAAGCTGACGAGGGCTCCGCGAGCGTGCTGGCCAGCTTGGCTTCGTCGAGCGGCACACCACCTTCACCGTCGGACATGGCGGCCATCGCCACGGCCAAGGCGGCCGCGGCAATGTTCCTCGAGTCTCGTCGGGATGGTGGCCCACCGTTTGCAGTCGCGACGCTCGACGAGGCGGTCGATACCGCCTCCGAGCTGCTGCGCCTGGTACATGAGTGCGGCGCGAGCTCGGTGCAGTGGAGCCGGTCTTACGAGCCCGAGGGAGGCTTGGTGGAGGCGGTGGTGGCCAGGGCACTCGCATTGGAGGGAGTGTCCTCGACGGCACACGCGGGCCATCTACTCTATGAGCCCGCGGCCATCCGACTGCCCCCGGGCTTCAGCGGCGGCCATTGGGGTACGCTCATGCCATTCATCAAGGCTTGCGAGCGCTCGGGCTCACCGCCCGCGCGGCCACTGCCACCGCCAGCCCAGCTCGTGCCTCCACCCGCGTGGCCGCCTTCGGAGACTTTGGCCGCGCTGCAGCTCGCGGCGCCGCCCACGCGATCAGATGGCTCTGCAGGCGCCGATTGGGGAGCCTCCATCATCGCGACGGGAGAGTGGGCAGTGAACGAGGAGGAGGCGCACCGGCAGATGGCCCTCTTCGTCGAGGGAGCCGGGCTACGCGAGTATGAGAGCCAGCGCTCGCGCGCGGACGAGAGCGGGACTGTCTCGCGCCTCTCGCCGTACCTTCGCTTCGGGATGCTCTCGCCGCGGCACTTGTACCATGCAGTACGCGAGCTGCGCCTCGAGCACGAGGTGACCAAGACATTTGCGCGCCGTCTGCACTGGCGTGACCTCGCGAGCTTCCAGCTCCACTGCTTCCCTGACATGAGCACCGTCCCCATCCGACGCCACTACGAGACCCACGCGTGGAACGAGGATGCAAGCGCGCTGCGCGCGTGGCGGCACGGTACTACGGGCTTCCCGATGGTGGACAGCGGAATGCGCTGCCTGTACGCGACGGGCTGGATGCACCAGTCGGTGCGCATGGTCGTCGCCTCCTTCTTAGTCGAGTACCTTGGCATCTCGTGGGTTGAAGGGGCTCGCTGGTTCCATCATACGCTCGTGGATGCTGACGTGGCGATCAACGCCATGATGTGGCAGAATGCGGGACGCAGTGGGATCGACCAGTGGAACTTCGTGCTCAGCCCCACCACGGGCTCGCAGGACCCGACAGGCGCCTTCTGCCGCCGCTGGCTACCCGAGCTCGCCCAGCTGCCTACCAAGTACCTTCATGAGCCCTGGAGGGCGACACCAGCTGTGCTCGCCAGTGCGGGCGTTGAGCTCGGGCGCACGTACCCGGAACGGATCATCAAGGACTTAGAGGGCGCACGGCGCGCCTCCGTCAGCGCGCTCCTCGAAACGCGCGCCGCCCACCTCGAGTGGAACGATGCGGACGGATACGACCTCATGCGACTGCCCGACGGGGAGCTCTCCCGCGTCTTCACGAAGCAGGAGTTCCGGCTCACCGGCGCCGGGAAGCCCAAGCCGCCACCGGCCGTCGCGGCTGGTGCGGCTCAGAGCGGCCGACGTGGAGGCGACGGACGTGCTGCTGGCCGTGGCGGGGGGCGAGGCACTGATCGGGGCCGTGGCACCAGCAGAGGGGGGCGAGGCCGTAGCCCGCGTGCAGCGCCCCCGGCAGGAATCGCGCAGCCTGGCATCACGGCTTACTTCCAGCAGGACTGATCGTCAACGGATCCGTGCAGCCATACGTCTACCTATGAGCAGCAGACTTTGTTTTGTCGAACTTTTTGAGGTTCGCGTAGCCCCACTGCGTAATGAAAAGTGAGCGTTCGCCGGGGCCTTGCTCAATATGACGCTCCGCAAAATACGATTAGAGTCTCTGGTTATAAGTCGATAATTCACACTGCAATTGAAATATGAACATTCACACAATTGCATTCACAGAAAATGTTTATAATTCACACCACGTGCATTGGCCGAAACGGAAATGGTCGCGACGTCGACGCCCCAGCAGCCTCACCAGGACTGCCTCGAGTGCCGACTCATAGGCACCGGCGCGCTCGCCGCGCTCTCCGTCTACTTTGCGTACCTCACGCACACGCTGCCAAAGGGCGCGGGGATCACGCACCGCCGCTTCAACATCTGTTGCTCTATTGGCTTTGCGGCCGGCAGCGTCGCACGCTGGTTTGCATGATCCATGGTCGTCGACTGTTTGCAGCCAGCGCTCTCACGCTTACTCGCGTACCCCGAAAACTGTTTGCAGCGGCTATCGATGCCACTCCCGGGCAACACCTTGCCCATTGTGCCGCAGACGCTGCCCATCTATCTGATGTATACGCCGGCGCTCGCGATGCGGCACCGGAGGATGTTGAAGCTGCTTGCGGCGGTGGGCGCGCCTGACCTGACGCTCGTCGGCTGCGCCAATCGAGCGGACGTCGAAGTGCTCAGTCCTGCCGACCGCGCGTGCGTGCACCCCGAGTACGTGACGACACATTGGAGCGCCAAGTCGGCATCCGGGCTATCGAATGGGACGCTCTCGCTCGGCCTGAAGCACCAGCTCGCTTACCTGGACATCGTGCGCCGTCGGCTGGCTGCCGCCCTCGTGCTCGAAGACGACTCGACCATCCCGAGCGACCTGTGGGCGCGCCTGGGTGCGTACCACGTGCCCGCGGACGCCCAGATCTTTTATGTGGGCAGCTACTCGCCCAACCCGCGGGGCGGCAGCCTGGTTCATGAGGACGAGGTGCCGGGTCTCGAGCCGTCGGTGCGTGTGCGCCGTCCGCACGCGCGCAACGGCACGCGCCCGGCCATCCTCGGCTCCAATGCGTACGTCGTGACCCTTGAGGGCGCGCGTCACTTGCTCCAGCCGGTACGTGCCGAAACGGATATCCAGCTCTCGCTGCTCTCGCCCTCGCCGCTGTGCAAGCGCACGCCGCCTACGTGCTACCCGGCCGCTAGCACCGCCGGCTGCGGCGAAGACGTACCCGGCTGCGCCATCGCGCCGCCGCCGCGCCAGTACGGACCTGCGCGATGGCTCATTTGGCAGGACCCGAGCGCTCGCGCAGGGCGTGGCTCGCACAACCTGGTGCGCGCCGGCGGCGCGGTGCCGTCGCCGTCATCGCTGGACGAGGCCGAGCCGAGCCAGAGCCGCCGACATCGTGGATTGCAGGAAGTTGAATGAGGTCGATTACATGTGAGAGCGCGCATTAGGAAATAAGGGGGTGCTTTTCATTAAGTAGCCCGGTATCGGATATGGTGCCTGGACCGCCCAATTAACGACGAAACAATCCCGCCGGGTCGGTTCTACTACTAGGGATCGGAACTTTTTTCCCGGCGTGATGCGACAAAAACCGAGCGTGCGAGAGTCGCGCTCGAGTTCCAATCGAGTACACATGGTATTGCGTGTGCTTCTTGCTCGTCTTCCTTGATATGGACACTGCGCGGCAGACCGAGACGTCGATGGCGCACCCCGACACGGCTGAGAACGTGAAATACGCGTGGAGAGCAAGGTCGACCGTCAAGGAAATCACCAACACTTGGAACTCGGTGGAGGACTTCTCCCGTCCTCGATCGGCATCGCTCTTCCGCGCGTCAATCTGCAAGGTCCTCAAGCAGATTCACCCCGATCTTCACATCTCGACTGAGGGCAGCCGCGTCGTGGAGGACATGCTCCTCCAGACCTTCCACACCATTGCTATGAACGCGTTCAAGGACATCGGCTCGGTCAAGAGCACGTGCTTCTCCGCTGAAGTGTTGACGGGAGGCGACGAGCCGCTCCCTAAGTACACGGAGAAGATCGAGCGGAAGATTGTGCTCAAGCGCGAGGTCGGTACGGCGACAGAGTACCTGGTGACCGAAGAGGACACGATTGCAAACTGGGCCTCCCGTGCGGATGTGCTGCAAATCGGCCTTGATGTGGCATCTACTAGTGATGTCGGCGAGGACCTTGGAAGGTTTGCGGCGTGGCTCGAAGCGGTTCGGGCAGATGATAATGACTATCATCCAGATGCCGTCGACTCCCGCGACATCCAGACTGCTGTGCGCCTCATCCTTCCCGGCGAGTTAGGAAGGCATGCCGTCTCAGAGGGCACCAAGGCTTTAACGTGCGTCGCCCGCCTCGAGCCCGTCCAGTACCCGTCTCTGCCTTACCTCCCTCATGGCTGCCTGATCTCCGCCACCCTCACTGCCATCCCCCACCGCGTGCGCATTGCAGAAAGTTCACCGGCGGGTACGGCTTCAACAAGTCAAAGGCGGAATGCACAAAGGACCGAACGGGCAGGGCCGGCCTGACGTTTCCCGTCGCGCTCGTCGGCCAGCTCCTCGACGCGGTCACCGATGGACGCGCGACGGAGACCGCCGCCGTCTACACTGCCGCGGTGCTTGAATACATGTCGGCGGAGATCCTCGAGCTGAGCGGCAATGCGGCGCGCGACGGCCGCGGCCGCGGCATGGATGGTGGTCGTGGCAAGGGCGGAGGGGGCAAGGGCGGAGGGGGCAAGGGCGGAGGGGGCAAGGGCGAAGGGGGCAAGGGCGGAGGGGGCAAGGGCGAAGGGAGCAAGGGCGGCAGGGGCAAGGACTGTCCGACCGCATCCTCGCACACGTGCACGATCGTGCCACGTCACATCTTCCTCGGGGTTCGCAACGATCAGGAGCTCGACAGTCTCTATCGCGGATCGATCGCCGAGGGCGGTGTGCTCCCGACACCAAAGGCTGCCCTGCCGAGCGCTTCCGGTCTCGACTATGACCCCGCGTCCATCTTTGTATGTGGGCGGCGTGCCGACGGCACGCTGGTCGTGCCGAGAGGGGAGCTGTGGGAATGGCCCTCCCCCAAGGCAGTCTCCGATCCCACCACCGTCGCCCCCACCGCCCTCGCCGCCGCCCTCGCCGCCGCCACCATCGCCGCACCCGTCACCACCACCTCCCTCGCCTCCCCCTTCGCCTCCGCCGCCGAGCCAGCAGCCGACACGCCTTTGCTGAAGGAGAAGGGCAAGAACGAGCCGATGGCCGCACCCTCCAGCCATGCCGAGCAGCACTAAGATGCCCGCACCGCCTCCAGCCATGCCAAGCAGCACTACTGGTAAGATGGCTGCGGGCGAGGCGCACGCGGAAATCGACGACGGCGATCACATCGAAGATGGCGATTGCATCGACGAGCGCGACCTCGCGTTCTCGCTGTCAAAGCTGACCAAGGGACCGACGGGCCTCAAATACGAGGGCGCCAAGTACGAGGGGGTTCTCAAGCTCTACCCGCATGCGCTTGGTGCGTCCGATGATACATCCGATGGAGGCGACGTGGAGAAGGATGCCAAAGGTCCCGAGACGGTCGAAGGTCCTCGTCTGCCCCCTCGCCACAAGAAGATCCTCCGTGACAACATCCAGGGCTTGACTAAAAGCTGCTTCCTGCGGCTGTGCGCTCGTGCTGGCGTGATCAACATCTCCGAGACGGTTTTTGAAGAGCTGCGTGCCATCACCAGAGACTTCTTGATGAAGCACATGAGACACGCGATCACCATGACCGAGCACGCCCGACGCCGTACGGTGATCGCGTCCGACGCCCTCGTCGAATGGGTTGAGGGGGGTTGCGAGTGCCGTGACGCGTTCATGAGGCCCATGTATGGCCACGGGCTGTACGAGGATCAGCTGCTACGCATGGCGGCTCGGCAGCTGCCATGTGACAGTTCGGCGGCCGCACGCGTCGCACTCTTACGCGTCGACTGGAGTGCCGAGGTCAAGCAGCACCTCGACGACGACAAGAACGCGTCAGACGAGAAGGCAATTGAGGAGTCCACCGATGACAACGACGATGATGATCACGACGACGAGGCTGGCGGAGAGGCTGGGGCGCATGGCAGGGACCTCGACTCGTTGCGCACAGCGTCGCTGGCCCTCGTCAGGAGCGAGCAGCGCGGCTACACTGGACCGGTCTTCCCCTTCGCCAACTTCACTCGCGTCGTGGCGGAAATCGGACAGGATTTCGGTCCTGATCTGACCTACGAGCCGCGCTACATTCGCGTCCTGTACGACCGAACCGAGGCGTACCTGATCAGCCTTCTCGAGGACGCCAACTTGAGTGTGACTCATCGCAATGGTTTGGGGATGCAGCCCAAAGACTTACGTTTTGCGCGGCGCTTGAGGGCAGGAGACTTTGACATCTTTGAGGGCAGGGGGGAGGAGGCCGACAAGGCCGCGGAGCTGCGGCGCCGAGCCACGGCGCTGGGCCTGCTGCAAGTGCTCACGACTGTCAACATCGCCGACGACGCGACGTTGAACAAGTCGATGGCGTTTTGCGACGAGCACGGCGTGACGAGCGTGTCCGACATTGTCGAGTACGACCTGACCGACGACTTTGTTCGCCATCTCGGCCTGAAGACGGTCCCCGGCAAGAAGCTGCGCAGAATGCTGCAAACCATGCTGCAGACACCGACATCCGGACTCGCCGCGCCAGGTCTTCCGGCGTTTGGAGCTCCGAGGGTCTGAGGAGCATCTCGCAGACGACCGCTCGGGGGCGGGATGAGGAAGCGGGCCGTCTTAGTTTCGTGCGTCAACCCGCGTCCTGGGCCCTGCGGCGGCTTGTCTGGCCTCTTCAGAGGCGCGCCATCCGCACCTCCGGCATTTTGGGCGCGCCGTTCGCACCGTCGGAGGCGCGCAAGCGCCAGGTGCCGGCCTTTTCGGAGCGCTGTCGTTGTCGGATGCCCAGTTGGCCAGATGGATTGGCCAACTGAATATGATCCGTCTGCTTCCGACCCGCTACCGACCTGCAACTGCGCGGCTGATCACGGCGGCTTCCAGCGTTCGGGTTACGTTCGGGTCGGCATGCGATTAGCATGCTTAGCATGCGATCGGGTCAGCATGTGTGCTTTCGGGATTCGGATAGAACTCTACATGCGAGCTATCGGGTACATGTTCATGTATGACGTCGGCATGCTATCGCGTGTACATTAATGGGTCGGGTCGAGAGACGACCGCGCATAGCCTGGCAGCTTGCAAACCGCTGTCGCTTGCAGCCGGTAGCCGTGTTGGTGTACATGTAGTGTTGGTACGGTATTCGGTGTTTGTCGGTCGGTCGGTCCCGGAAACTGTGCAGAGACGCGACGAGAGTGAGTGCGTGAGTGAGAGTGAGTGACGTGAGTGAGTGAAGAATCGTTGGATTCAAACCATGCATGATCTCAACCATGGCCACACGACGCACGAGCTTGCTGCGTATGCTGCTATCCTGATCCTGATGGCATGGAATACCCTACGTCTGTGCCTGATCCTGATAGCATGGGATACCCTGTGTGCCTTTGTGCCTTAGTGGGTATCTCGAGGCTATCTCGACCTGAGAGACCCCGTACAAGCCGTATTGTTGATCCACGGTGTGTCTGTGTCTCAATAACTCACTCTACACTACAATGTACTGCAACTCACTCAGAGTCAGAGATACGTGGAGAGTCTATCGACTATTGTTGTCCGGTCTATGCGTTCCTTAATCCGTTCCCGTCCTCCGTCCTGCGTCCTTAACACCTCGCGTACGGACAGATAACGTTTACGGTGATTACATGTACGTTCTGGACCTGTGTCGGGTGCATGCCGCTCGGCGCCACTGCCAAATTTGGATCACGCGGAGACGGCGGCTGGAAATGCACAAAGGTCTCCATCTAGGAAATAACAAGGCGGCCTGGAAACAAGGGTCTCTATCTAGTCGCAAATGTGGCAGCAACATAAGAGCGTTCTGGATGTCGCGCGCCTAAATCTATGGCCAGCTGGACACCACAATCTGGGTGTGATTTGGGCCAAGGGCGTCAATTGGAATAAGGGCGAAATGGATCGCCACATTGCAGCGGGCAAGTACAGTGCTGCCCAATGCCTTTCACGACTCACCGATGGTATGCCGAATCATACGGGCGCACCGAATGGGCCGGAACGTCCAACTCTTGCCACCAAGTGGCTTCGGAGCGTCCATAAACCATTATGCTTGACGGCAGAGGAACATGCTGAAGAGATCAAGCAGCACGTTACACAGCTACGAGAGCACGTCGCGCTGCAAGTCGCGCTGCAACTGGGACTCTGCGACGAGCACGGCAGAGCTACGATGATGGCTGCAACTGGCCATGGCCAAAAGAGAGTGGCACGCACGGCTACTTATGGTGCCTCAGGCTCTGTCACATCAGCGAGCAGGGCCGCACCAGCAGAGGCGGCAGATGCTGCTGAGCGACGACAGATCTTGGCAGAAGCTGCCGAGCAGCGTGCGCACCTCCAGCAGGCATCTTCGTCTGTGAGCGGCGCGGCTGCTCGGAAGCGCCCCGCGCCCGCGTCCCCACCCATAGCCGAGCTAGCAGCCGCGCCAGCAGCCAGGCCAGCGGCTGCACTGCGGAAGAAGCCGAGGCTGGAGGATGTTATCGACTTGGACTTGGACTAGACTCGGGAAATGACGCTCTGACCTCTGCCAGCAGCGCGGGGCTCGCCTCCGATCTCGGCGCGGACGGAGAGCGTGGGGGACGACGTGACACACGACAGTGACTGACACCCCGCGCAGGAGCCCGGACGGGACGCGCGGCGCCCGCGGGGTGTGCAAGGTAGCCCATCTAAGATGACCAAATTAATCGGAATTGCAACTTATTCGTAGGACGGTCGGGTAAAAATGATACTGACTGTTTCCATGATACCGCACGCCGCGCCGGGGTCATGGGTTGAGTCATGGCCGGGGTGCGGGGGACGACGCCGGCGTCACCGGGAGAGCTGCTTCGTTCCCTGCCGCCACAGCATGCTCACGCCGTGGTCTCGGCGTCCGCGAGCGCTTGGCGCAGGTTGGAAAACTTCGCCTTCATCTGTTCGAGTTGCGTAGGGCTGAGGAAGGCCGCCGCACGCGCCACATTCTCCTTGTACGATGTGGCAGGCGGCAACTTGTGTGTCGTGGGGTACGTCTGGCGCACCGACGGCCGCTCTGCGGACGCCGCGGACGCCGCAGCCGCCTTGGCCCTGGCGTCGTGCCGGGCGTCGCTGCTCGGCCCGCCGGCAGCGGGCAGATGGAGGAGAGCGTGGCCCCGATGCGTCTGCTGGCTCGTCTCGTACGAGCCAGGGCCGGGGGCCGGCTGCGCGCGCAGCGACGCTCGCGCCTTGCCCTTGATCGAGACGGCGGGCGCTGATGGGTGGCGGGAGCGAATGTAGGGCCCTTGATGGTCGTAGTACTTGGAGTCCGGGCCAGCGTGTCCCGGCTCCCGAAGCCGCCCTTGCATCGAAAACTTGGGGGCGCTCGGCGTCGAGAATGAGTCATCTCTTTCATACTCGCCGGGGCCTGGCACTGGCGCAACCGCCGCGCTCGGTATGCGCGCGCCCAGAGAGAAGGCCGGCGCGCCGCCGCCGATGGCCGGCTGCGGAGCGTACTCGCCAGGTCCGGGTGTGGGGACCGTGCACAGCCCGGACGTGCGCGCGCCCATTGTGATGGCGGGTGCCGAGCGGAAGTCGGGGCGCTCGTACACCTCCGCAGCCGGCGTCGCATTGCTAGCATTAGGATCATGCGCTTTCCCTCGCATCGAGTACGAGGGGGCCTTAGGTAGGTGTATGGGCACACTCTGCGTGTCGAGAGGGCCGGGCGTCGGCGGCGCCGGCAGCGCGCGCGCCGGCCCCGCGATTGTGTAGGCAGGGGCACTGGGCAGGTGGTACATGGTCGTCGGCCCGAAATCTGGGCTATGGGTGTCCAACTCGCTTGGCCGGAGCTTGGCTCCCATAGTGAAGCTCGGACCAGCAGGAAGGTGCGCCGGAAGGAGAGGCTCATACGAACCCGGCGCCGGCGTGCTCGCCGACGCGCGCGGCTCCTTATCCCAAGCAGCCCGCCCTTGCAGGGAGAAGGCAGGCGCGCTCGGCTTGTGCACCAGTAACGCCGCGGGGGTCGCGTCGGCCGCTGGGGTCTCGCTGCTCTCCCCCATGCCGGGCGCCTCAAAACGGCAACCCATTGTGTAGGCTGGCGCGCTCGGCAGCCGGCTCGTGCCGCTCGTCTCCACCAAATACGTGGGCCCTGGTGATTCTTCAACTGGCGTGCCCAATGGCATCCACGCGTCGCGTCCTTGGATGGAGTACTGTGGCGCCCCACGCATGTGCCCTAACCCATACGGGCGCGCGCCTGGCCCTTCTGGCACGGGCTGCATCTCAAAACGCGCGGCCAGCGTGTAGGCAAACCCCACATCAGGCCGGCCGGTGCCACTCGTCGTGGGAAGGTACTGAGGGCCAGGCGAGGCGCTCTCAACCTGAGCGGCGGCGGAGGCCCAAGCGTCACGACCTCGGAGAGAGTACGCCGGCGCTCGTGGCAGATGGCGCAAACCCACGGCTGCAGGACCGGGCGTCTCCTCCGTGGCCGGTGGAGCCTCGTAGCGCGGCGCCATTGTGAACGCCGGCGGCAGAGGATGGCGGCTGTCGTGGCTCAACACAGGAAGATAGATGGGGCCGGGCGAGACGTCGTCGTCGGCGGCGGCGTCCGCGCCGTCGAGTGCCTCCTCCCACGTCTCGCGTCCTGGCATCGTGTACGCGGGCACGGATGGATGCTGGAGCGCGACGCACGCAATGCCGCTCAGCGCGTCACGCGCCGGTTCGCCAGTGCGCCGCTCGCGCTCCTGCTGCGCTATCGACTGCTTGTGAAGCAGCTCGCGCGCACCCTCGAGCGTCCGCTCGAGCGTCTCTGCTTCGAACTCGGAGCGCCTGCCTTCACGTACCAAGCGTTGCTGCTCCGCCTCGAGCTGACGCAGCGCGCGCTCCGCTTCCAGCGCGTCCGCTCGTCTCTGGCAGCTCAGGTCCTTGGCAGCGATACGGGTCATGATGCGCGCCTCGGTGATGCGCGCCTCCAAGTTTTGGCGGGCCTGCTCTTCCGTCTCGCCGCCCTCTTCGTTGCTGCCGCGCCATGCATCGCGCCCTGGCATGGTGTACGAGGGGGCGGCGGAGAGGTCGGGGCGGCTAAAGACTCCGGGCTCGGTGCCATCATGCACCGCATGTGGATCGGCGAGTCGGCCAGCAATCGAGTACGAAGGCGCACACGACGGACGATTCGCGTGCCACTCGACCCAATGCGGCTCGTAATAACTGGGGCCAGGCGAGTCCGGCCCGTCCGCGCCGTTGCGTGCCTCCTCCCACGTCTCGCGTCCTGGCATCGTGTACGCGGGCACGGATGGATGCTGGAGCGCGACGCACGCAATGCCGCTCAGCGCGTCACGCGCCGGTTCGCCAGTGCGCCGCTCGCGCTCCTGCTGCGCTATCGACTGCTTGTGAAGCAGCTCGCGCGCACCCTCGAGCGTCCGCTCGAGCGTCTCTGCTTCGAACTCGGAGCGCCTGCCTTCACGTACCAAGCGTTGCTGCTCCGCCTCGAGCTGACGCAGCGCGCGCTCCGCTTCCAGCGCGTCCGCTCGTCTCTGGCAGCTCAGGTCCTTGGCAGCGATACGGGTCATGATGCGCGCCTCGGTGATGCGCGCCTCCAAGTTTTGGCGGGCCTGCTCTTCCGTCTCGCCGCCCTCTTCGTTGCTGCCGCGCCATGCATCGCGCCCTGGCATGGTGTACGAGGGGGCGGCGGAGAGGTCGGGGCGGCTAAAGACTCCCGGCCCCGGCACCTTTGGATTGGTCTCGGCATACCGGCCAGCAATTGAGTACGATGGGCTACAAGACGGATGGCACCTGTCTTGCCGCGCCATGCACCGCGTCTCATCTTGCTTGGACTCCTCGACGATGAGCTCTTTGGCAGGTGCCGTCGACGCCGTGTCGGCTGGCCCCTCATCGGCATCGCCCAGCGCCATCACCGGTAGAAGTGAGGTGTGAATGTGAAAATTCCCACTGTAGCGCATGTTTGATAAATTCAAATGTCAGCAGTACCGGTACAGTCACTCAAATACCGAACATCCGCCATGAGTGGATGAGAAAGTGAATCCAAAATTAGTGAATCACGCGCGTCGTTGAAGCTCCTCGTGTGCGGCCATCAAGTTCTTGTACTTTTGAGACTTGGGCTTCAGCTGCACAGGCGCGATGGCCGCGTCCAGCCGGTCCCTATCGATCGCGCTCAGCGTCCCCAGGTTGGGAGCGACTCGGACAATCGCCTCGAGCAGACCTGGGACGAGCAAGAGGCCGGCGTCCTCGAGCCACTTGGCGACCTCTTGCGCACTGCTCGGGTGGAGCTCCTCTTCTTGAGCCACCTTGGCGGCCCTTTCGGCATCCTTGGCAGCGCGTGCCGCACAGATGGGCGCGTGCCTGCCGAGCACCGACGGTGCGAAGTGGCGAGAGCAGGTGGGACATGTGACGCGCTCGAGGTCCTCGGCCATCTCTCGGTTCCCTGTGAGCTTGTGAGCCTTCAACGAGCCCTGCTTGCCATCGGGACCAGCACCCATCGGAGCCTCTGCCTGCGGCTCCTCGCGTGAGGAAGGCTCTGTGGCGCCCGTCTCCTTGCTGCCGTCGGCTGCGAGAGTACGGGCATAGTCCGACTCGTACAGCAATGCGTTGCGCGATGCCAAGGCGCACAGCTGGTGCTGGAAGCTCTCGTTCTTTACAATCGTCGGCCGAGCCCGGACGCAGTCGCGGAAGAGGTCGAAGAGGCAGCGGCGATCGCGAATCAGCAGATGAGCGATCGCCAGAGTCGCCGAGCGGTTCACGCCGTTTGTGCAGTGCACAAGAACGCCTCGCCCGTCGGCGTGGCTACCCTCGATGAATTCGCGTGCTTTCGCCAGACACTCCCTCAAAAGCTGAAACTCGCGGTCGTCGCGTGCATCCAACTCAAGGTACGCGATGCTCTGTCGCTGGTACTCCTCAGTTGGATCATTGCACGCCGAGGGCGCGCAGTTGAGCACGGCTCCAATCTCCAAGCGTTTTAGCAGCTTTACGTCGGAAGCATGATCACTGCTTCCAACAAATAGCGGTGGCTCGCCGGGAAACCTTGAGGGTCCAGCCGTTTCGCTCGCAGCAAGGCTGCGAGCGTCGCGCGTCGGCTGAATCATGACGAGCTGCAGCCGACCGGCCTTTGGGGTGATCGGAGGCTTGTTGGAGGCTCGTTTTGCAAAAGCAGCGGAGACCATGGTGTGGATCTGACTTCGGTCAGCTGCGAACGGCGAGTCAGTCAGCATCATATTGTCACGAAGTGGAGTGGATCGAATCGGCGTCGAATCGACCACGACCCCTGGCATTCGAAAATGGAGTTTGGCTCAAACAATGGCGTCTGTGAAATCGAAACGCATCTTTGCAAAGTCAAGTCAAGCCAATTCAACTCAATCGACTCCCGTCCTCCCCTGCTGGCTTCCGGAGCACATTCGATAGGCTTCCCTATGTGGTTGTCTGTTGTTTATGTGAAGACTTGACTCTTTGCAAAAAGCCTCCACACCTCAACTACCCGGTAAGCTCACGGATTGCCGCTGGAGCCTGGACCCAAACAGTTTCGCTGCCGTGCATTAAGTAAACGTTGACAGGTACAGCCGTGTACATATATAAAATTGTAGCCGTGAAGCCAGATGGTGCTGCGTCTTTCGTGTTTCGAATGATGCCCAAAAACACGCGTCGGTACAACCATGCACGCTTTTTCGTGTTCAGCCGAATATGGGATGTTTGTGTAGTCATCAAGCCACGCGTCCTGGGTTCTCCATCCTCGTGACGTGTCGGGACGTATCCGTACCGGTAGAAAGCCGACCTTGACGCGAGAGCGGCGGCGCGCCGAGGGCCTGTCTCGCGCTCACTCGCCGAGCTCGGACGCGCGAAGGATGTCAGATTCAGCAGGCGGAGGCAGCGATGAGCCAGCCAGCACGTTGATCGGAAGCCTGGTGGCAGCCTTCAAGGAGCGGCTCGCAGGTGGCAGCAAACGGTGAGGCGGCAGCAGTGCAGCACGCACACGAGCCACCGCGCCATCCATCCTTTCTGCCATCCTTGTACTCACTACGCCGTGTGCACGCTCGCAGTAAACGCACGCAAGGTGGACCCGCGCGTGGCAGCAAGGGTGGTGCGCGCCACAAGGCCAAGAGCCACGCCGATGACGAGGATGCCGAGGAGCAGGCTGAGCTGGATCAGGAGGTGATTCGGCTTGAGAGCCAGCCGGCGTGCATCACGGGCGGCACGATGCGCGACTACCAGCTCGAGGGCCTCAACTGGTTGCTCTCGCTGCACCAGCGCGACCTGAACGCCATCCTCGCCGACGAAATGGGCCTCGGCAAGACGCTGCAGACCATCGCGTTCCTGGGCTACCTGTCCCTCGAGCAGAAGGCGGCGGGCGCGTCGGATGCGAAGCCGCACCTGGTGGTGCTGCCTCTGACCGTGCTCGGCAACTGGGGGCGCGAGATCGAGAAATTCTGCCCGTCACTGCGCGTGCTCAAGCTGCACGGCTCCAAGGACGAGCGGCCCTTGCAAGTTCAGCGACTGCGCGAGCGCGAGTACGACGTGTGTCTCACGACGTACGAGACGGTGAGCTCTGAGACGGCGGCGCTCAAGAAGGTCCAGTGGGGCTGCCTCGTTGTCGACGAGGCGCACCGTCTCAAAAATGAGAACTCGCGCCTCGCGGTGATCCTGCGCCAGCTGCCCTCACAGCGCCGTCTGCTACTGACCGGGACGCCGATCCAGAACAACCTGCATGAGCTGTGGGCGCTGCTCAACTTTCTGTTCCCCGACATCTTCACATCGTCCGAGCTCTTCGACACCTCCGTCGATGCGAAGCTGGGAACCGTCGACCCAGGTCTGGTGGGCCAGCTGCACTGGCTGCTGCAGCGCTGCCTGCTCCGTCGTCTCAAGGCGGACGTCGAGAAGGGGTTGCCGCCCAAGACGGAGACGACCATCTTCCTGCCGCTCTCGGCGATGCAGGTCGACTGGTATAGGCGCGTGCTCATGCGCGACCTCTCGGCCCTCGGCGCCGGCCGTGGCTCCTTCACCTCCGTGCAGAACATCGTGATGCACCTACGCAAGGTGTGTAACCACCCTTACCTGTTTGACGGCGCCGAGCCCGGCCCGCCGTTCGTCGAGGGCGAGCACTTGATCCAAAACTCGGGCAAGCTCGTCGTGATGGACAAGCTGCTGCGGAAGCTCAAGGAGGGCGGCCACCGCGTCCTCGTCTTCACCACCATGACCAAGGTGCTCGACATCCTCGAAGACTATTGCCTCTATCGTGGCCACAAGCACTGCCGGCTCGACGGCAGCTCGTCCACGGAGGAGCGCGAGGAGATGATGGCGGCGTTCAACGCGCCCGGCTCGGACATCTTCATCTTCATGCTCTCGACTCGCGCGGGCGGGCTGGGCATCAACCTGTTCACCGCCGACACTGTCATCCTGTATGACTCAGATTGGAACCCGCAGGCTGACCTGCAGGCACAGGATCGCGCGCACCGGATCGGCCAAACCCGCCCCGTGTCCGTCTACCGGCTGTGCGTCGAGAACACGCTCGAGGAGAAGATCCTCGAGCGTGCGGAGCGCAAGCTGTACCTCGACCGCCTCGTCATCGAGCAGGGGCGGCTCGGCGTCGCCATGCCCAACCTGAAGCCTGATGAGCTGATGGGTCTGATCCGCTTCGGAGCGGACGCGGTGCTGAAGATGGAGGGTGCGACGCTGACCGAGGAGGACATCGACGAGCTGCTGAAGCGCGGCAAGGAGCGCACCGCGCAAAAGGCGGCGAAGCTCAAGGCCGACTGCCAGCACTCGCTCGCCAACTTCTCGATGGAGGCGGGCGGCGACCCTGCCAAGCTCTACCAGCTGGATGGCATTGAGTACGACGCCAAGGGAGTGCGGGAGCTCATCGACAAGCTGCGCGCAGCCGAGCAGACCGAGGGCGGAGCTGCGGGGAGCGGCGGCAGCGGTGGCAGCGGCGAGGCGGCGATGAGCGAGCGCAACTCGCTGCTGCACCAGTTGCTCACGAGCAATTGGTCGCTGCTGCGCACGATCAAGATATGCCACGAGCCGGGCGGCGTGCAGCGCGAGGGTGAAACGATGGAGAACGTGGTGCGGCGCAAGGTGGAGGAGCTCAAGGGGCGGCCGCAGCCCGCGGATGCGCAAGGATCCGCCGCGTACTACACCGTCGACAAGCGCGAGGTGGCCGAGCGCCACTGGTCCATGGTGGCGGACATTTTGAAGCAGCTCGGCCTAGAGACGGTCGACAGGACCCTCGTGATCCCGTACGACGTGTGCATGCACTTCGAAGCACGCATCCTCGGCCCGTGGCAGGCCGCGTGGCGCCACTTTCGCGACTCGCGCAAGCGTGGCGCCACCGCCGAGGACACGCGCGCCGACGCGGGCACGAGCGGGGTGGGCGCCAACGGCGTTGTCGCGAAGGACGGCGCTGTTGCCGAGCAGGTGCTCGTGAGCGGCGGCGATGGCAACGCTTCGGGTGAGGCGCTCCCTACGGGCGACACCATCTTCACATGGGGCTGCCTGGACTGGACCACGCCCAGCCTGTCGAATGTGGGTTCAGGCAAGAAGGGCTCGGGCGCGGGCAACGGAAGCGCCTTCGTCGTGTCGGTGCCCGAGCTGCTGCCGCTGCCCGCGGCGTTGCAAGGCGAGCGGCTCGCTCAGGTCGCGTGCGGCAGCCGGCACAGCGTTGCGGTGACTGCCCATGGCGAGGCGTACGCCTGGGGTCGCGGGATGTGCGGGCAGCTCGGCGTGGTAGCCGCGGGCGCCACGGCACACCCGCTCCCTCTCCGCGCCCTTTGGCTCGGCGGACACCGCGTGGTTGCAGTCGCGTGCGGGCAAGAACACACGTGCTTGCTCACACGCGAAGGTATCGTCTTCGGCTTTGGCGCGGGTAAGCGCGGGCAGACGGGTCTCGATACGACAGAGAACGTGACGGTGCCCGCACGCATGCGATGGCACGCTCGCCTGATGCAGCGCGCGTCCGCCATCTCATGCGGCGCAAACCACACGGCCGTGCTGCTGCCCGATGGTCTGTTGCTGACGTGTGGCGCCGCGGAGCAAGGGGTGCTCGGGCATGGCTTCGGTGGACGCGAGCACGTGGACGAGCACGATCTTTCGCGCGTTCAAGATGCGATGCAGTTGCAGCTCGTGTCTGTCTTCACCGCGGACAAGCTGCCGCTCGCGGCCATCTCATGCGGAGGCACGCACAATCTGGGCCTCACGCGTAGCGGGGCCGTCTATTCCTTTGGCGCTGGCAGCTGGGGGCGGCTCGGATTAGGTTCGTCCGACATCCGCGACAAGCACCAGCCAACGAGAGTCAAGGCGGCCGACCATCTGGGCGCGATCCGGCAGGTAGCCGCCGGCCTTGAGCACTCGCTGCTGCTGCTCGAGGAGGGCTCCGTGTTCCAATTCGGCCGGTCCGGCTCGTCGTACCAATCGACGCCCTCGGTCGTCGTCGGGATCGGCCCGTCCCATGGCGTGCGCGTCCGCTCGATCTCCGCGGGTAAGGGCTACACGGCCGCCGTGAGCGACAAGGGCGAGGTGTACGTGTGGGGGGCGATGAGCCCCCCCGGTGCCATCGGTTTGGGCGCGCGCGACGGCACGGTCATCAAGAACGCGCGACAGCCCACCAAGCTCGAGGCGCTCGAGCAGCGCTGTGTTGGGCAGGTCTCGGCGGGCTACACGCACCTCGTGGCGCTCGCTGACAGCGTGAGCTCCACGTGCACTGAGATGGCAGTGCCACCCGAGGAGCGATTCGGCTCGACCTCGCAGGAGGGCTACGCGGACGCGGTCTGCGAAAAGTGCCAGCAGCCCGAGAGTCCGAGGAAAGGCGAACTCATCTTCTGCGACAGCTGCAACAATGGCTACCACCTCGAGTGCCATGATCCGCCGCTCCGAGAAGACGCACTGCCCGAAGGCGACTGGCACTGCTTCAACTGCAAGCTCGAGCGCCTCTCGGTGTGTGCCGTCTGCGGCATGCAGGACGAGACGAACGCGACGCTCGCGCTCTGCGACACGAACGACTGCTTGCACTTTGGCGCATGCCACATCGAATGCATGCCGCCGCACATGCGCCCGCCAGTGCAGCTGCCCAAGCTCGGCTCCGAAGACGACGATGATCTCGACGAGATCGACGTGACCATGGATGAGGTTGACGGCGTGCTGCCGGGCTGCTGTGGAGCCGCCGCCGGCGCCGCCGCCGTCGGCGCCGCCGGAGTTGTTGCACCCGGCGCGAAGCCCGGGGCACCCGGGGCACCGCCGCCGCAGTGGCGGCCGGGCGACCCGAAGCGCGTGTGGAAGCTCGATCACTTCCGTTGGTTCTGCGCGCACTGCGCCGAGGAGGACGGGGAGGCGCGGCCTCCCGCGTACGGCGTCAACAAGAAGCACGATGCCAAGAAGATGGCGCGTAAGGGCGGCAGCAAAGCGGGGGTCAAGGAAGCGGGGACGAGCGCGGCGGCGGCCTCGGGCGCGGGCGAGGCCGGTGCTGGTGCGTTGGGTGCAGCGGCGGCTGCGGGAGCGCCGCTGCCAGCGGCACTGCCACTGCCGCGGACCGAGCTCACGTTCGCGCACCGTCGCCTGCTCAAGCAGTACCACGACCTCTGCCCGACGCCGGATGAGGCGCAGACGACGTTGCTTGCCGCCCTCACCGACCGCAACTCGCCGGCGGAGGTGACGGCCTGGCTGCACGAGCGTACGATCGAGCTGCGCCGTCGGGAGCGTGCCAAGGAGGAGGCTGCACGCAAGGCCGCCGAGGACAGGGCGCAACGGCTGAACCAGGCTGGCGCGGCGCAGCCGCTGCCGCCGTCGGAGCGAGAGTCGTTGAGCTTCGAAGCAGCAGCAGAGAGGATGCGGGCGCAGAGGCTGCACCAGGCTGGCGCGGCGCAGCCGCAGGGGGTGACCTTCAAAGGGTTGACCTTCGAAGCTGCAGCAGAGAGGATGGAGAGGGAGAGGCTGCTCCATGTTGGTCCGCCGCCGCCGAAGCCGTTGAGCTTCGATGATGCAGCAGAGAGGTGGTTCCCGACTCAAGCACAGGCGCGTGACCGCCAGAAGATTACCAAGCAGTTCGAGGACCTGAAGCAGCGGGGCAACCAAGCGTACCAGCAGCAGCAGTATGAGCTGGCGAATCAGTACTACATCGCGGCGACCTCTGCCGACCCCAAGAATGTGACCGGGAGTCTGCACACGATCTACTCGAACATGTCCGCCGTGTTCGCGACGCAAGGCGACTGGCGCGGCTCGTACAATTATGCGTACTATGCGGTGCAGCTGGTGCCTTCGTTTGCAAAGGGGCACTCTCGCATGGCGACGGCGCTCGCGGCTCTCGAGCACTTCGCCGAGGCACGTACCGCATACATCACGTGCCTACAGATTGAGCCAGCCAACAATTACGCGCGCGCGCAGATTGCGGAGCTCGACAAGAAGATTGCCCAGGGGCTGGGCCGGCCGCTGCAAGGGCCCCAGCCTTCGCACGCCGCTTCGACGGCACCTCCTGTTGAGCCGGAGCCTCAGACTCAGCTGCAACCTCCGTCCCAGCCGCTACCCAAGCCCAAACAGCCGGCGGCGCCGGCGGCGCCGGTGGGCGAGTCCTCCGCGCCCGCCGTAGCGCCAAAGGCGAAGGCGCAGTGCAGCGGCTCGGCGTGGGGCTTAGTCGCGGGTCTGCCGACGGCAGCAGGGGCGGCCGCGCAGCCCCAGGTAGCGCCAAAGCGCACTGCCTCGTCCACCGACGGCCCTAGCCTGCCCAAGGACGAAGGCATCCCAAAGCGTCAGCATACGAGCCCCTCGACGTCGGCAGGGGCGCCCGTGGCGGAGACGGCGGCGGAGCTCTCGCCCCAGGTGCTGCAACAGATGGGGAACACGGCCTTTCGTAAAAATGACCATGAGGAGGCTATCCGCTGCTTCGACGAAGCGATCCTGCAGTGCAGCAGAGGCAATGGACCTGCCGAGTCCCTGCTTGTAGCGCTCTACTCGAATCGATCGGCCGTGCTCTGTGCAATCCATCGGTATGAAGAGGCACTCGCCGATGCAGATCTGGCCGTCAAGCTCAACCCCACCTGGAGCCGCGGGCACTCGCGCCGCGGTAATGCGCTGCACGCCATGGCGAAGAAGGGCACTGCGACAAAGGATGCCGCGCGAGAAGCGTACGAGAGAGCGCTGCAGCTCGACCCGGAGAATTCGATCGTTCGACGCGCCCTCGATGGCCTGATTGCCACGATGGACGACAACGAGGTGGAAGTTCAGGTTGAGGCGTGACCAAATGAGAGATGTGGCGGGCGCGGGGCGGCGCCGAGAGCGGAGAAATCAGAAAAATGAAAAACGTCGCTTGATGAGGACGCGGACGAGGGACGTCGGCGACCGCAACAGTAGAGAGGCGAGAGGGGGGGGGGTTGTAACGCCTCGGGTCCACACTACACTCATACTACACTCAACAGTCACACTGTCTCGCCCGCGGGCGGAAGCGTGATTACCTCAGGTGCACACCACACTCGACTACCCGATTACCAGACGGGCACGTTCTTCGAGGTTCCGTCGACGCATGGCCATGGGTTTCGTGCGCGGCGCGCTCGCGTTCGGACCCGCGACTTTCGGGGGTCGCTGCATCCTGCATGTGCGTTCCGTACAGATTGATACTGGCGCTCAAGATGACCGATCTTATTTCGGATTCAGCGGATCAGCGCAGACATCCGATCGCTGCCTGCACCAAACGATCAAAAGAACGCGGGCGTCACTCGCATGCGATCTTGTAGTCGAAGCTGCTTAGCGCGATGCCAAACGCTTGCAAGCCACACAACGGCCACTGATAATCCATTGTGAAGGCGTCTTTACCGACACGGCCCATTTGCATGACCACGTGATCTGGATCTTTGGCAGGGTTGCAAAGTTGGAAATTCTTCACCGAGGCGCGTGTCACACGGCCGTTAAAGTTGAGCACGTAAGCGCCCACCTGTTCATTCCACTTAGGTTGCTTGTTCCGTAGAATCTGGATGTCGTCATCGTGCGTGGCCGCCTTATACCGTTCGAGCATAGTCTGCTCCACCGTCGTGGGCCGCAGCTCGACACGGGTGCCGTGCTCGTCCACGTTGGGGACTATCACCTTCATTTGACGTGGGCCTCGGGAGCCGAGTACGTTCTGCTTGTACAAGATTGTTGCGAGCTCCTGGCGCACCTGGGCCAGGGAACCGTCTCTCTGTGGTTCGGCGAGCTTATCGGGATTGATTCCCTGGTCGTACATTTGGAACTCCGTGCCCATGAAATTCGACTTCAGCTTGCCAAAATAGTTGCTGCTGTCACGACTCAGGTCGTCCTTGTCGAGGGAGACCTTGTTAATCGACTGCTTTTGGTGCTTCCGCCGGCGCGCCGCGAGCAGGAATTGCTCGCCGTCCTTGAGGTACACCTCATACGTTGGGTACAAGCGCGCTAGGCCGGATTTCCTGCGCTGGATGTAGCACTGGACCATGGCATTTTGCGGCCCTGGCCGCATGAGGAAGGCGCGAATATCGGACGTGTCAATCACTGCTGCTGTCACGTCCCGAGGTATCGGCATTACGAGTTGCGATGACGGCACAGCCAGCTGCGATGGCGGAGGTGGTAACGCATCTGTGAAGCTACCTCCCAGTACCGGGGGCGGAGGTGGCGGAACGGCCTCTGTAGCTGCTGCGTGCTCCTCATCGGAGTCAGGTTCCTCATAGGCAACATGCTGCTCATACGGTTGCGGTTGCTGCTCCTGCTGGATCTGTGCCTGCCGCTGATCCTTCCGATTCTCCTGCTCAAGCTTCATCTCCTCCACCTCAGGGCTCAGTACGTTGATTGGCGCCGCTCGACTTGGCACCGCATTTTGGCGCAGCGGTCGCTCTGTATTGTGCTGGATCATACCTGCCATGGGGAATGGCAGGAATTTGTCAGTAGATTTCTCAGGCATAGGATGCGCTCAAAAGCGATAGCCAAGAAGGCCTTGCGTAATCACGCATGTGCACCTGCGCTGCCAGTCTTCTTAGAAGACTCCCGCGCACGTGCCATGCGTTCGTTATATGCCGCAGCACGGCACTGTGTGTCAGCGGCACCAGATGATGACCCGCCACTGCTGATCACCTGAGGCGTAGGCATCATAGAAACGGGTACCACAGCCTCGGCGTCGTCGTCGTCAAATTCATCCAACATGATGGATCCAACGGACAACGTGTGGCCGTTGGGGCCGCTACCCGGCGTTTTACCGCGCGAGTTCAACACATAGGGGGAGCCTGGACACTTGGGGAGCCGGGGCACACACGGGGGGAAGGGGAGGGGTGGAGACATACGACTTGAACTTGAACTTAAACTTCCTCTCGAGGCATTTTTCCCGTGAACGACGCGATGCCCGCTCTGCTGGGCACCCTTGCCGAGAGCGCCTCGGTCATCAAGCTCAGCTGCGGTCCGAATTTCGTGGTGGCCGTCGGCTTGTGCGGGCAGCTACGTGCGTGGCAAAAGCCAGCGTTCGTTGTGCGTCTGAAACTTGCTGTGCGGCCTGGCACTGTTGGCGCTGTTGGCGCCACATTGAATGTCGAGGCCGCTGGCGTGGATGCGCCATGGACGCTCGTGCTGAGCGATAGCAGCATGTACGAGTTGCCACATGGCCGGAAATCCTCGCATCCGTACGTCCATCTCTCCGCCATCTCACCCGCCGGCCGCTTTGTCGCGGCGACCATTGAGCCGAGGAGCATCCTACGAGTCTTTGACACGACAACGTGGACTCGTGTCCAAACGCTCGACCCGGTGGCGGACGAGGGCGATCGAGGGGAGTGGTCCACACGAGGCCTCAAGAGCGTGCACGCGTCGCTGAGCTGCTTGGAGCTCGCTCACGGCCACCTCGCGTGCGGCACCCGTGAGGGAATGGTAAGGCTATGGAGGGCTGACCCGCATTCGAATCTCACGCGTCGGCACTGCAATCTGATCGCTGACTATGGGCCTGTGGCCGCGGTGGTGCTCACCGCCCAGCTGCTCATTGCGGCCTACCGGCAGAGCACCGGCTTCAACGATGGCAACGCGTTCACGGGTCTCCAGAGCACGGCTGCTTGGTCACTCTCCAGTGGCCAATTGCTCTGGTGCTTTCGAGGACCGAGGTCCCCTTGCACGCCGCCCGTGCTCGGCGCGGTGAGCTTTGCGGAGCAGCTGGTGCTGCTGCACGCTGATACCTTCGACGCCGACGCCGAGTGGAACCTGGTGCGTCCGCCGGCGCCACCGACGAGCATGGCAGACGCGGCAGCGGTGGCCGCTGCCGAAGGAGCGCTACTAATGCGTACCTTGTCACTCGGTGCCAGTGCAACCGCGGCGGCCATGGGCAGCCCGCAAACGTTCTCCACGTCACACGAGCTTGCTTCGAGCGTCCGCTCGCTCCCGCGCGCAGCCGCGGGCCCCGAAAGATCACGCCTGCTCACGTGGCATTCAGACGGAAAAGCGCTCGCGCTTGGCTTCGCTGCGGGCGCGGTCACCTTAGCGACCGCGCCGCGCCGAGCACTGTTTTCGGGCCCTCCGCGCGAGGGTAGCACGCCATACGTGCTCGGCGCCGCGCGGGGCGGGCACGCGGCGGATGTGGCGCACGTGCATGTGTTGCCACTTTGCCTCCTTGGAGCAGGCGAGGGGAAGGCCGCCGAGACTGTCTTTGCGGCCGCCATGCTGGTGGCCGATGCAGCGGGGCATGTGCGCGCGTGGGCGATGCGCTTAGACACCCTCGCCGCGGCAGCGGCGGCACCCGCCCAAACGCCCGCCCGACCGGTGGGACTAGAGGCCCTCTTTGAGATGGCGCTCGGCCCGGCACGTCAGCCATGCTCTTTGGGTCTTGCGGGGCGAACGATCGTGTGCGGCTGCGCAGATGGATCCCTTCACGCGAGGATGCTACCCATGAACACCCTCAGCCCGCGTACCGAAGAAGCCGCCCCTGCTGCATCCAATGGCAGCAGCAGCTCGGAGGCGCTACCGCCCGAGGGGGTTGAGGCCGCCGCCATGGGCACTCTTCTAGCTGCAACGGGCGTGCGCACGGAGTATGAGTGGACGTTTGACACGGGGGCGGGTGCGCAGGCCCGCGGCAAGGTCAATGAGAAGCGGCGCTCGTTTGACGGCTGGGCGCGGACGGCCGCGTACGAGGTGGGGCTACAGGCGGTGCTCGCCAAGATGCAGAGCGCGCAGGGAAAGACGGGCAACACGCCCTGGGACAGGGCCACCTCTGCGGCGGCGCACGCGGCGGCGCGCGCGGCGGGCGGGCCCGCGCCACAGCCGCCGGCATCGCCGGCATCGGAGTGGGCACGCGGCATGCGCGTCCGTCTCCAGGGCCTCGTAGCGCGCCCGGAGCTCAATGGCGCGATCGGCGTGCTGCTTGGGGAGGTGGAGGTCGATAGTGGCCGCGCGCCTGTCAAGCTGATGGCGCCTCCCGAGCATGCGGGTAAGACTCTCAAGACTAAGCGTGACAACCTGATTTGCCTGTAATTGACGAAGCCTGACCCTCAAGATTAACCTCAAGACTAAGCGTGCCAACCTGATTCGCGCGTCGACGAAGAGTTATCATAAACGACAGCAGTCAGCGGGGCACCCGGTTGGTCGGCGTGAGTCTTGAGGTTGAGCGGTCTTGACACTTGAGAGCCCGGACCGCCGGCGCGGAACCGGAAGGCCTGCGGAGGCGCGTTTGGCGTTCGCGCTGCTTCGAATCCGACTTCGACGATCCGATTGGCGTCGAACGGCACACGCGTACGACACGCGTTAATTGTATTATAATTGTATTTACAATTGTATAATTGTTCTGAACTTGGGATCGCGGGCCAGTCGGAGTCGCGCAGTCGCGGGCTCGTGTGCGGGGTCGCACGAGCTGACGGGGCGAGCACAACGACGGCAGTTCTCAGTCGTGACTGCGAGCACAAGGCAGTTCTCAGTCGTGACTTGACTTGACTTGACGTGGCGTGACCACTGACTTGACTTGTCATGAGTTGTCTTGACGTCCCTGAGTTTTCTGTCGTCGATCACACCTGGGTGTGGGCACGCGATAAAACACAGCATGGAGGGCTCGAGTCTACACGGTACGCCTCCCGCTGTGGCGCCGCCCGCAAACTTCTGCTCGGGCAGCAGTTCATCCTTTTCGGCCATGGGACCGCCCGCGCGCCCCACCATAGCTAGCTCGAGCTCTGCCGACGGCATGCTGTTCGGGAGGCCTGGTTCGAGCTCCTCGTCGGATGCCACGCTTTTCATGAGGCCTGCGCTCGCGCGCTCGCCGCCGCCGCCGTACGCCGGGGTAGGACCATCTGCATTTGGTTCGGGGCCGCTCGCCTTCCTCGACGGGCTCGCCGGCCCAATGCAGGCTGCAGCCGACAACGACCGCAGTCTGCCACCCACGCCGCGCAGCCCCTCGCCGACATGCTCGCCGCCAGGCTCGCCAAAGAGGCAAAAGAGTGGCGACGCAAAGGCTGTAGGCGCTCCCGGCTCGGAGCCCACCCTCGAGGACGATCTCGAGACGCGGGCCGCAGCGCTCGGCCTCAACGAGGTGACGCAGCGCGTGTGGAAAGAGACTGCGCTGCCGCCAACGCCCTCGTCGCCATCGCCAACCTTCTCGCCACCGAGCTCGCCGAAGCAGCGGCGCGCGGCCGAGCTGACGGCCGCGCACGCTGCTGTCAAGCTCGCCGAGTCACTCCGTGCCGAGTGCGAGGCACAGTCGCTCGCGCGCGGTGGAGATAGCTTGTCGTTCTCGGACAGCGAGGGCGGACAGTCATCGGCCATGGCCCTCGAGCGTCAAGCAGCCGTCGCCGAGTGGGAGGCCTCGGAGAGAAGCAGCTCGACGTTTGGGGGGCGCAGCGCGCGCAGCCCCGGCCCGAGCAGCAGTGTGTTCCCCAGCTTCGGCGAGGGCCGTCGGCAGCAGAGCTCGTCATCCACCTCACGCAAGAAGCGCGTGGCCGACGGCCCTCTTTGACGCCACGTCCGCCACCCGGGGGCGGCTCGCGATCGAGAGGGATGCCACCTCACCTTCGACAGGCCGAACGCGCAATGTGGCGGTCGCGCTCTCTGCGACGCGCGCCGTACGCCTATGCGTGTTGCGTCGGGCTGCTTGAAACAGCGCTTCGGCACGAATCAGTTCAGGAGCCTTCACAGTCGCGACCCCTGCGGCGAATCGATCGAGCCTTGGAGCAGATAGAGCTGCTTTAAGAGATGCTGCTATCCGCGCACACTGGACACAAGTGTGTTCGGAAGTTCAGATCAAAATATGAGAAATTGTGAGCTTATAGGTGATAAACTCACAACGTCTGTGCCAAGCGACCCGAACGTGCGCAGAGACCTTCTTGCTTGCAATTTGTTGCGTACAGTGAACAGTCCACATCGGCGATTCAGGAAGTTGCAGAGAAAAAGCAGCATGTCCAGTATGAATATGAAGATCTTTGCTTTTGCGATGCTGCCAGCGATCGCCGCGTGGTCCACGGCGCCAAAGGCGACTCTCCGGTCCCTCTTTGATCGCACCAGCACGGATGATGTTCTCGCCGATCCCATCAGTAAGCAGCCCCTGCGGGCAGAGGTGACGGTTGTCGGTGGGCTTCGCCGCGAGAGATGCGTGAGCCAAGATGGCATAAGGTACCCCGTGAATCGCCTGTATGCGGATCTTGTTCCCACCTCGGGGCGGAGCGAGGAGTCCCTGACAATTGGCATTGACGAGCTCCGCGAGGAGCTTGTTGACGCGTGGGGTTCGCGAGTGCAGACCGGTCTCTTCAGGTCGCCTCTCACAGCGTTCCTCTACGAGCGCGGCTGGCGCCAGAACTTCAAGGCGGCGGGTTTCCCCGGCATCGATGTGGAGTTCAATGAAGTCCAGCGGTGGTTTCGGCCGGCAGCAGGCGGCGTCGTCGTCGACATGTCTTGCGGCTCCGGGCTCATGACCCGCCGCCTGGTGAAGTCATCCGTCTACGGCCGCGTGCTAGCCCTTGACTACTCGGAGGCGGTAACTGAGGCAGACTCGAACCCAAGCGCACGGACCTCGCCTGCCTGCTGCACACGCGCGTCCACCCCTCATCTAGAGTCCATATTCTGTCGTGCAGCCTCACGCATGCTCACTCATCAGTCACGGGATCTTGTCTCTCTCGCGCATGTCTCAGATGCTTCAGGAGACCGCGCGGCGCGTGCAAGAGGAGGGCGTCTCCACGAAGGCCCTGACGCTTTGCCGCGCCGACGTGGCCGCACTGCCGCTTCGGCCCACGAGCATCGATGCGATGCATGCTGGCGCGGCCATGCATTGCTGGCCTCGTCTCGAAGAGGGCCTGAGACAGATTCGTCAAGTTCTGCGCCCTGGTGGCCTCTTCTATGCGACCACGTTCCTCCAGGGCGCGTATGGCTCAGGCATGCCGCGCCAGACGGGCGGCAGCTCGTTCAGGTTCTTTCGGGACGCGGACGAGCTGCGCCTGCTGCTCGTGGACGCCGGCTTCGAGCCGAGCAGCGTGACGGTGCGGATTGAGGGACGAGGCTGCGCTGTGATCAAGGCGGTCGCGCCGGCACTCACCTCGCCCTCCACGCTGGCGCCGGAAGAGGTGACGATGGAAGAGCTGGTGTCTGTGGAGGCGGCGGCCGAGATGGTGGCATCTCCGCCTCTCGTCGACACCGAACCCAAAGCGGCCGATGATGAGGCTGAAGGTGTCAACCGCTTCTTCGAGAACCTCGACTGATGCGCGCACTGCGAGTGACAGAAGATATGTTTGGGTCGAAGAGTTTCGTTAAAGGCAACACACAGTGCAGCGCGTAGTAGTGCGTTGATCGACTTTAGCTTTCAGCGTACAACGTGCCTGACGACTGTCCGGTCGCATAGATATTCGAATGGAAGTACACGAGTTCGCCGGGCCTCACAGGCACACACACTCCGGCGTTGCATCAGCGTACGGTACTCTCCTGTTGCATCAGTTCGTTTATGGCGCCCATCACGAGCTTTATTCGTGCTTTGAGCATCGCCGCGCGCTCGGTCAGAGCCTCAGCCGACGCAGCCAGCACCGCTTCACGCTCCGTGCAAAAGGTTTCCGCCTCAGAGAGCGTCATCTGAGGGCAGAAGCCCAAGCCAACGCTCACGTAAATCCACTGCGTGTCGGGCACATGTGCCTGCACGTAAAAGTCGCAGCCGAGATTGACCATCGTTTTGAGGCTGCGCTGCTCTTGCTCCTGCAATGAACGCACATTGTTTCGCAGCTCCAGCAGCTGCGACATGCGCTCGTGCACCGAGTCGCGATCGTCATGCACGCGCTGAAGCTCGACCTTGAGATTTTCCTCTATGAACTCCTCGTAGACGGCGATCTTGGCCGTCGCAGCGCTGAGCGGCATTCTCCTCCTCACTTCTGTCGAGGAGGCCCTGCTAGACGTCGCGTCTTCTGAGCGCGCTGACCTTTTTGCAAGCACTTCGCGAGATCGCGACCGCAGCGCCTGTCTGTGTTTCGTGTGGTAGAGGCTGGTCGGTACCTTGTGTGTCGATTCAACTGACCCTTCTCAAGCAATTCGGTTCTTTTTTCTCGGGGGGCATGAGTACATGTAGGCTTAGAGGCCGGCGGTCGCACGTGAACTATGTATCTATATTCGGCCAATCGGCGGGGGGCCGATACATGTAGATGAAGATGTAGCGTGGCCGGGACGGGGTAGGGGTCCGGATCCTTGAAAATCCTGTGTTCCTGTCGCCGGTGTGTTAGTCCACCGAGCGACAGCACGCGACGTCCATTGGTGCGTGGCAGTGAGTTTCGTGTGGTACATGTAGTTACATGTAGTGGCTAGAGTTGTCGGTACCTTGTGAGTGTCTATTCAACTGACCGTGACCCTTTCGCAAGCAATTCCCAATTCGCCGTGGCCGCTGAGGGGCAGTGTTCGTCTGAGTGGTTTGAGTGGTACTACTGTGATTGATGTATGTTCTTCATAGTATCTTATAGTGCGTTTGGTGGCCGCGTCGGTGCGCGGGCCGATTTGCTACAAATCCTGAGTCAGTGCGATTGAGTGAGTGAGGTAGAGTGGCGTGCGTGATCGCTGCGTGTCCCATCTCCCGTGTCTGTCCCTGGGACCCTGCAGAGTACAGTACTCTGCACCGCTGACCTTTGCACCGTGGACCCGAGGAACCCCTCGAATTTCGCGACAGTTTCAAGAGCGGCAAAGCCGGTAGCGCTCTGCGAAAGTATAAATAGTAAGGACAAATATGGAGATGAATAATAAGGTTTCAGAAAAACAAGTCCGCATCGTGATCGGTCAATTTTTGCTGTATTTTGGGGGCGTCGCACATGAGCAGTACTGCAGCGGTACTCGATGCCTTGAAGAAGGCGAAGGAGAGGGAGAGTCCAAGAGCGACCCTGGCCAGCGTTAACCAGGTGAGCGAGAGCGCTAAAATTGATGATCTGATCCTTTCCGTGCTCGATGAATTCGACAAAGGGATGAGCGTCCGTCAATTCGACGAGCTTCTAAAGAGACTTCGCGAAGGACGGAAGCGGGCACAGAGCCGAGCAGAGCAGGCCGCGATGCGAAAGGCAATGACTGGCCTGCCCTATCAGAGGCAGGCGATTCGCATCTACAATAGCCAAATCTTGTCGACCATCTTCGCAGTCTTCATCATGGCCAACTTCGTAATCAACATTATTGAGAAGGAGATCGATCCGACAGGGGAGACCTATGCGGAATATTGGACGGCATTCGACAACTTTTTCACCATCGTCTTCCTCGTTGAGCTGGTGATGAACATGTACACGTGCGGTGGGCCGCACAAGCGCTTATTCTGGTACAGCGCGTGGAATATGTTTGACACGGTGGTTGTCGCCGTTGGCATCGTTCTCATGTCGGGCGCCGACCTAGGCCCCTTCGAACGGCTCAAGCTGCTTCGCGCCTTCCGCGTCTTGCGATTAGGGAGGCGCATCAAGTCGCTGAACAAGATCATAGTATCCCTGATCCGATGCGTCCCCGGTGTGCTCAGCGCGCTCGCGCTCATGCTCATATTGTTTGCAATCTACGCCATCGTTGCAGTGGATATGTTCCGAGACTTTGGCAATGGGGGCACGTACAATACGTGGGATGAGTATGGCAATATGACGGAGATTTCTGCAATCACTTCCCGTGGCTACTGGTACGGGCGCGAGTACTATGGAACATTTTCGAAGGCGATGTTCACGCTCTACCAAGTAATGACGGGTGAAGGGTGGGCGGAAGAGGTCGTTCGGCCATTGCTCTTTGGTCTGTACCGTGGCGACGCGCTCTTCGTCTCGGTCTTTTTCGTGTCGTTCCTGCTTCTGCTCGACACCGTCATGGTTAACGTAGTTGTCGCAGTGCTTCTTGACAAGTTTACCATGGACACTGAGGAAAACGAAAGCAGTACGCAGATCGCGGACGCCACGGAGTTGTTGCCAGACTCGAGAGATGAGGGCAAGGGGCGGCCTGGTGCCACCGAGATGTTCCAAATTGGCCAAGAGCCACCGGTGCTGAAGATGCCTACTCGACAACCCACCATCGGATCCACCATCGGCAATGACTTTTCTTTGCATGCGAAGCTAGATCAGTTGCTGCAGCGCGACGAGTGGATGATGCAACACATGAAAAAGCTGCAGGAGCAGATGGATGCATTTGGGCAGCGGCTGCCGACGTCGCGGCTGTTCATGTGAACATGTACACCATAATCGCTCCGCGGGCCCGGTCGAGGAGAGAAATATCCTCTCACGTACAGCGGTTAGCTGATAGCTCCAGCATACACATCTATCACAACGTTCCGACGAAAACGGATAACCGACCTCGCTGCGGCCTGGGTCTGTGTGTCTCGGTATAATCGCTGAAATCCGTGTATCTGCAGGCATTTTCATGGCGCCGTTTTGTTTGCGGATCTAGTTGCGCTATTGATTGAGAAAGTTGTACAAAGTACCGCAACCACCCTACGCACAATTACGCTGCGTGATCCTCACCTTGATGAAGATGTGGCCCCACGCGCAGTGGCCCCACCCGCGGTCTGCAGGGCTCGCTCGCTGGCCTCCTGCGCGCGCGCGTTCGCCTCGAGCACCGCGAGGCGCAGCGCATCCACCTCGGCTCGTGCTCGCGCGGCTTCGCGCTCCCACGAGCCATCGACCGGCGCCATCAGCGCTCTGCAGAGTTGCGTAACGTTCGGCGCAGGGGGGCATGCGCACCAGCCTGGGTTCTCTGCCGCAAGCGCCTCGCGGAGCTCAAAGCGTGCCCATTCGGCGCGGTCGGCTTGTCTCTGCGCATCAGTCATCTCCGCCAGCATGCTTGTGGCGCCGCCGGCGAGCGCAGCCTCGAGCAGCTGTTCGCGCATGGCAGCGCGCGCTGCCCCCTGCACCACTTCGAGCGGCAACGGCGATGGCGGTGGCGGCGGAGGCGGCGGAGGCGGCGTGGGTGGCGGTGGAAACGTATGGGGCGGCGGCGACGCGGATGGCGGAGGCGGCGGCGATGAAGACTTTGACAGCGATGCGGCAGCGTCAGTGCACGAGCGCCGCTCGCGATCGCGCGCCTCTCGCTCAGTGGTCAGCTGCTGCTCCAGGTAGGTGACGCGTTCCGTGGCACGTGCTGCTGCGAGCGCGAGCTGGCGGTTATGCGAACCGACAATTGTGAAAAATAAGCCGACCACGCAGGCGATCGCGGTGAGCCGTGGGATTGAGGTCATAGAAGGCTTCGAGGAAAAGTGTGAATAGCACGTGTAAACAATTATTCTCGTGAAAATTTTCGGCTGCTTTTTCGGAAATTTAAGGCACATGTAGGGCACGCAGGATGTTAAAATACAAACGTCTCAACAGCGTCTCAACGTTGAACCCACACCACATCTCTGTACACTGTCACTGACGAGATCCCTGTGATTTTTGATGTCAAACGCGGAGACTGAGCGGCCCTGCTGAGCGGTTGATAATCTAGGTTATCCTTCGGAGTTCGGTAACGTAAACATCGTATGTGGCACATTAAATGTGGAGACGCCTCTCGCTCTCCGGTCCCCCCCGCCCCCGCCGAGAGCGCCGTTCAGCATCTAGGTGACTAGGCGTCTTCACACCCCGCGGTATTGAGTCTAGCGTGAACTGACATTGTTATCACCAGAATCTTCATTTTATCAGATCTCGCTGGCGGTTCCCTATCTAAGGGGACCCTGCCACATCTGCAGGCACCGACCGGTCCGTGCTACACGCAAACGGAGACCATGTCTCACCAGCTCCATCCTACAAGATTGTGTGAAGAGTCCGCAAATGCGGAGGAGGCCTCTGGGCCTCTCTGCGGCTGTACGCGGCTTGGGGCGAAACGAGTATTAAGCAGCGGCCGGTTCCTCAAATGGACCCTAGCCAGCTTGCCCAGTGGCCGCCATCGTTGAGCAGCACCACTTCCATGGAAGAAGGGTGCTTCCGCCTTCGAGGCAAGGCAAGGCCAAGGCGAGGCCGTGCTCAGCACTTGTTCCAAAAGGTTTGCTCGCACAGCGAGATAATCTTCCGATGCACGGTGAAGAGCGCAACGGCCCCCGCATGCGCGTGGTCCGAGGTCTGGTCCTCGAAGAGCCATTGGCCGTAATTGTTGTGCACAACGTCTGCGACAACGCCCGTGCCGGGCTGCACGAGCACCGAGCCCGTGCGCGATCCGTGCACAAGTGGTGCGTGGCCATACCAGCGCGGCGAGGCGAAGGCGTCGTCCGTGCCGAGCGCGAAGACATACCAGCGTGCCTCGCGGTCGATGAGAATCTCGAGCCCGTCGAGATTGCAGTACATGCGCCCGTTGATGGCATGCTTGCGGTTGCTCTCTTTAAAGTCGGGATGGTCGCGGTCGACGGTCTCCGGAGCCGCCGCGAACTGCGCGATGTTGAGCCCGAGATAGGGCGACTTGTTCTGGTCCATCACGCCCATGAAGAGCACGAACTCGTGGTTGACGTCTTTGGGCGCGAGGTCCTTATCGTCAACCACTTGCTCCTTCGAATATGTCACGATGAGCGCGCCGAACAGGCCAGCGTTCGAGTCGGCGAAGTCGCTCATAGGCGGCGCCGGTTTGCCCGTGGCCGTCGCGTGCACCGCCGCACCCGCGACGGCGGCGCGGTAGTCGGAGCGGTAGGCGAAGGCCATCGAGGTCTGGCCGGCCATGGGCGCGTTCTCGCGGTCGACGACGTACATGATCGTGCGAGTCTCGCCGGGCATGAGCGGCCGCTCCGCGGCGAGGCCACCGACCGGGCGCAGGCCCTGCACCACAAAGTTGCACGGGTAGCGCAACCGATTGAACAGGCGCACCGCGATTGTCTCTCCGGGCAGCGCACGCAGCACGGGCCCCTGCATGCCAAGGTGCGCAGACATCTTGTTTGCTCGCGACTTGGGGCCAACGCGCAGCATGTTGAAGGAGTTGTCGACGTATTCGCGGTACAGCGCGAGCACGTAGCGGGTGCCCAGCCGGTGCGGGTGCGCGTCCTGGCTGGTGTACAGCGAATACTCCGATTCGAGGTTATTCTCCTCCCAACCGTTGAAGCCCTCATCGCCAAGGGCCTGGGAGCCGCCCGGCGGCGCATCCGGCACGTGCAGCGTGTCGGCGCGAGGGTGCGACTTCGTACCGTATGACGCGCCGCACATGCTTTTGCCCGTGGGGAGGAAGTCCCAATCTACCTCGTCGGTGGCGATGTAGTACGTGCGTGCGACGCTTGGCACTGCCGGCACGGCGCCGCTCACTTGGACGAGCGCATTCATGCCGCGCTCGGCGCCAGAGTCGGAGCCAGTCGAGAGCAGCAGCGTGCCCGCCGCGCTAGCGGTGAAGTCGACCGTCTTCATCGAGGAGGCCATCAGCCCGACCGCGGCGGTGCGCGCGCCCTGGTACTCGAACGCCTGCCCGGTGAGCGTGGGGGCATGCAGCTCCTTGTTGCCTATCGCGACCAGGTGCAGCCGCACGCGATCCCCAACGGACCAGGCGAGCCCTTGAAGCGAGCACTGCAGCTTGCCGTTGATGCCGCGCTTGCGCATTGAGTCGGCAAAGATAGAGTCGTACTTGCGCAGGTGGTACGTGAGCTGGTCGCGCTCGGCCTGCGTCAGGCTCATGTTGTTGCCACTGAACATGGGCAGCAGGTTGGCGACGTTCACCTCCGTGTGCAGCGCCCCGTTTTCGTCATGCGCCGCGAAGAGCAACACGAACTCTTTGTCCACGTCGTTGGGGGCGGCCGAGATTAGATTGGCGGTCGCGCGATTGCTGATGATGATCGGACCGACGAGGCCCGCGTTCGTTCCGTTGATCTCGTGCACGTGGTCGTGGTAGAGCCACACGATCGACGAGCCGTCCTTGGGACCGGGGCCCGCCGACTCGGGCACACACCACACGTACTCGTGAGTGGTGCCCGGGGCGAGGCTATCGTCGAGCTTGTCTGTGCCGTTCGTCTTGTCATTGTACGGCGCGCCCTCGGCCCCCTTTTGGTACTGGACGCCGTGCGGGTGGAAGGAGACAGGGAAGGGCAGGTTGTTGCGCGCGACGACGCGGATGGTGTCGCCCACGGCGGCACGCATCGTGGCGCCGAGCAACCCCTGCCACGCAGGCTCGGCGACGCGCGTCGTGAAGGTCGCGTCAGTGTAGCGCACATAGCGCGCCTTGACGAGCGTGGTGCCCACACGGTCCACGCCGTTGCCCGCGAGTGCGCGCCGCAAAAAGGTCGTCATCTTCGGGGCCTGCGTCGCGAACGTGCCGCCGCCCGCGCACCGGTCGATGCCCGCGGCCGCGTCCGACGCGTCGTAGTAGGACCAGTTGGTGGCCTCGGCGGCCACGTAGTAGACGCGGGTCGAGCCGCCGAGGCCCGCGCACGTGGCCGAAGGCGGCGGACCATGCGTCTCGACCTGGTAGAACGAGAGCATGCCGGCTTTCTTATGGTCGTTGACGTGGCAGTGCAGCTGCCAGATGCCGGGGTTCTCAGGCACCATGTCGGCCGTGGCCGTCGTCGAGGCGAGCATCTCGAATTGGTCGCTGCGCTTGCCGCCGTAGAGCAACGTGTTGCCGTGCCAGTGCGCGGTGTGGACCGAGTCCGTACCGCCCACACTCGCCGTGTACCAGCGCACGCGCTCCCCTGCATGCATCGTGAGGCCCGGCTGCGTGCAGTACAGGTAGCCGTTGACCGAGTGCATCGCATTCGACTCACGGAAGGAAGGGTCATTGACGTCGACCGTCTCCTTCCACTGCTGCTCGAGCACGGCGAGTGCGCTGCCGTACCCGCCATTCTTCGCATCGTACCACCGGGGGTCGAAAGACGTACCTTGAAACCACACGTGGATGTCGTAGCCGTTCACCACGCCCACGTACGTGTTCGCCGCATTCGCGGCCTTGATGAGAGCGTCGGCGTCGGCGAAGCTAATCTTGTCCAGATGCTTCGTGGCGGCGTAGTAGAGCGCCTGGAGCGCCGCGGGCTTGGAGGTGGGCCCGAAGGGCACGTGCTCCGGAGGGCGGGCTTGGTTGAGGATGGGAGCGACGAGTTGTTGCCAAATATTGGTGCGCAGGTAAGGCGACTGGTTCTCGTCCTGCACGCCCATGAGCACGACAAACTCGCGGTCGACGTCGGCCGGGCGGCCGGCAGCGCCGGCGTGGCCCTTGCGCGTGACGATCAGCGGGCCTATCAGCCCCGCATTCGAGTCGGGGCCGAATCCGTCATACCCGCCTTCGCGGATGGTCATCGCGTGCCCGCCCACGTGCGACGTGTATAGGTGCATCACCGAGCTCCCGTCAGCAGGCCCGGGCCCCGAGGCCTCGTCCACGAAGAAGGTGTACGTGCGTGACTCGGCCGCCTTCACCTCATGGTCCCGGCAAAAGTCCTGCCGGTCCAACGAGCCACTATCGGAGTGCGCCTCGCCCGGCGAGACGCGCCCCGTCTCACTCGAGGATGTGGGGAGTCTCCACGAGAGGAAGCTCGACACGGTGCCGCAGTCGCGCACGCCCAGGGAGAGGGGCGGCAGCGCGTCGTCGAAGGTGAAGTACCGGCTGCGATGGTAATTTCCCTGCCTGTACGAGACGCCCTCGTTCGCCTTGTTGGTGCCCACCGCCTGGGTCGCGAACGAGAACGGGAAGCGCGCGTTGTTGCGCACCACGACCTCAACGACGTCGCCCACCTCGGCGTGCAGCGCCGGTCCGAGCAGTCCGAGGTGCTCCCACTCGGGCGGGCGCGGCGCGAGCGTCTGGAAGGAGTCGTCCGTGTACTCGCGGAACACGGCCTTGCGGTACACGGAGCCGATCCTGCTGCCGGTGCGTGCCTGGGTGTATGTGGTGTCGGGGTACGCAAAGGGCTCGCCCGTGCAGTTGTTGATTGGGCTCGGCGCGTAGTTCCAGTCAATCTCGTCGATGCCAACGAAGTAGGTGCGCGTGGGGTGCACACGGGGGACGAGCCCGACGCACAGGACGATCGCGATCACCACGGCCGAAATCAGGATGCTGCACAGCCAGCAGAGCTTCTCCGAGAGGACGCAGCCTCGCCCGCGCACCTGCAGGTGGAAGCCCGACGATTCGTGCGTCTTCTGGTCCCCCAACTTGTTCACCACCCCAAAGGAAACGCGCCGCTCCTCGCCATTGATGTCGATGTATCCTACGCCTTCATCGTCACTAATGTAATCAGTCTTGGCACCACTCTCGGGGCCATTCTCGTCGACCAGCATCAACCCCTCGTTGGCCACAGAGTCTTCCGCGCTCGAAGCCGCCACAGTGTCCATGGCTCGCGAGCGCGGAAAAGAGGTCGCCGTCGTTCTTGCATAGCGTCCTCCGACGGAGCCTCCGAGGAAAGTGCTGCAGAGTTCTTCATAAGTGCCTTCCTCGCGCATCATGCCGATGGGCCTGGCGACTTTGGGGCAGGCAAAGGCGCCGGCCAATGGGGAGCCGGCGCGTGACTTGGGGAAGGCGAAGGCGGCGTTCGACTTGCGCGACCCGGAGGCATCCAAGGCGGTGCACGCGGTCAATGCGCTTGTGCCGAAGAACAACGAGACACATCCGAGTATGGGCGGCTACATCAAGAGCATCGTATTCGGTGGCCTGGACGGCATCATCACGACATTTGCGGTGGTGGCGGGCGCCGCCGGCGGTGGCTTCGGGCCCGACGTCGTGATCGTGATGGGCATCTCCTCGCTGCTCGCGGATGCGCTATCCATGGGAGTGGGCGATGCCCTGTCGTCTAAGGCGGAGGCGGAGGTCGCGAAGCGCGAGCGCGACCGCGAGAAATGGGAGCTCGAGAACTTCAAGGAGGGCGAGATCAGCGAGATGGTCGAGATCTACAAGGGCAAGGGCATGGCCGAGGAAGATGCTGAGCTCGTCATGCGCGTGTGCGCGAAGTACGAGGACCTCTTCGTTGACATGATGCTTGTGGACGAGCTGGGCATCAATCCGCCGGACGACGACGATAGCTGGCTGCCACACGTCAAGGAAGGGCTCGTCGCCTTCTCCTCCTTCTGTGTCTTTGGCTTCGTCCCCATTGCAGCGTATTGCATCGTCGGCACCGCCAGCGATGACGTTGACTCGCTCTCCCTCTTCATCATCTCGTGTGTCATGACCGGCGTGACGCTCTTCTTTCTCGGAGGTGCGCTACGGCCGCGCGCAGCCCCGAGCCCACGACGCCCATCCGCCCCCCTGCGGCCCGCCCACGACACCCCCCCTCTCCCCTGCGGCCTGCCCGCCCACGACCCCCCACCCCTGCGGCCCACCGCTGACCCCCCCTTGCGCAATCGACCCCTGTCAGCAATCAAGTCGACGGTGACCACGCGCTCGTGGTGGATCTCGGGGCTCGAGGTGCTCGCTCTCGGCTCTTTCGTCGCCCTCATCGCCTTCGGCATCGGGGTCTTTATCGATGAGGTCATCTTCAGCACTTCCACCTCTCAAGGAGGACTTCACTAATGCATGCACCAATGGCATGCACGCCTGCCTCGAGGCAACGGAGCAGGACCTGCTGCTGTGGATTCCAAGCAGCACGGTCTAGCTAGCATGGCGTGCCTCGGCTCACTCGCAGCCGCCCAACGGCACCGCTCGACAAGCGTACAACGGCACCGCTCGAAACCCGTGCGTCCGATCGCTCCCTTGTTTGGAAGGGTCCACTGTGGAACCTCCAAGCAAGGTGCAGGAGACGAGAGTACAGCAGAAGGAGGAGTTCATACCCATCCAAGCTTTAGTGTGCGCGAGCAGTCGTGTGCGAGGGGCAGTCGCGTGAACGTCGCGATTTCGACGTGCTCCGTCGGCAGCGTCCAGGGTCCAATCAGGAACCGACGCTTTGGGCTGCCCCCCGAGCGCCTCCGTCGCCCTCTTCCCCGCGCAAAGGTCTGAGTATAGATGAGACTTAATAGATGTGAGCCGGCTCAGCCCGAGAACTCGTCCCCTAACGACTAACACACGCATTTGTCCGTTACTGGTGCCCTACAAGTTTGTCGGACTTCACTCTCTGCAGCCTCGGTCGGAACGTCGCGCTGCAGGCACGCACGGTCAAACCTCTATCTCTGCATCACACCATGGCGCAGAGGAACCTACAGGGAAAGTCCATGTTTGGCTCGCAGCCGCTGAGTACTCGGCCCTCGCCAGCCAACTACGGTTTCGGCAGCAGCACACGCAACCACCGGAACCGGCTCTACATTGGCGAGATGTACGCCAAGACATCAAACATCTCGTGCACGCCCGGCCCGTGCTACGAGACGCAGGGGTCTATGGCGAGCCAGGCCGACAGCGGCAAGCTGTCGACGCCGCAGTGGCAGTTCGGCACCTCCCAGCGCTTCGCCAGCCCGCGTTCCACGCTGTCTGGAACCCCCGCACCGGGCACCTATGAGAGCGCGAGCTCCTTCCAGCGGCAGTCGCTCTCCCAGCGCACGAGCTTTCCGCGTTTCGGCTTCGGCACCGTTGACCGCGACATGGCGGCCAAGGTCCGGGTCTCCCCTCCCCGGCCCGCATGCGCCCTCTCTCGAGCTCACGCCCTCTCTCGAACTAACGCCGGCCTCTCGTCTATGGCCGCGCGCTGCAGGTCTTCATCTCGCCGAGCCACGCGTCCTCCTCGTTTGGGCGCTCCTCGCCCGGCCCAGCCGCCCCGTACATGCGCGAGACGGGGCTGGCGGGGTACAAGTTTGGGTTCGGAACCGAGGAGCGCTTCGGGCGGACGGCGAGACAGCTGCACGACGCGGCCGAGTCGCCCGGCCCTGGCTCGTACGAGGACAAGGGGGTGCTCGGCCAACAGTCCTCGAGCAAGCTCGACACCGTCGCGTCCTTCGGATTCGGCTCTTCGACGCGAGAGCATGTGGCTCGTGTCTTCTGCAACGACATGATGGCGCGCGCCTCGGGCAGAAGCGGAATGGGTGCACGCTCCCTTATTTGGAATCCCGACGCCTCCCGACGCCTCGCCCCCCCTCCCCTCCCTTCCATCCCCTTCCATCTCCTGGACCCCCGCCTCTGGCCTGAATGCGCCTCCGCTTCTGGCCCGCGCCTTCTCCTGACGCCTCTGCGCCCCCCCCCCCCCCCCCCCCCCCCCCCCCCCCCCCCCCCCCCCCCCCCCCCGCAGGCAACTTCACGCCGGGTCCGCCCGCGTACAACATCCCCAACGGTATCGGCATCCAGCCGACGTCCCGCGGCCGTTCGGCACCGTCGTGGGGGTTCGGCAAGGACCGCCGTTACAAGGACAACACTTACGAGACCATCTCGCCTGGCCCGGGCGCGTACGCCACGTAGAGCGAGACCGAAAGCGCGGCTTACATGCCCGTCACGACGCCTTGCTGCTCGAGGGTGGAGATGCATGCTTCACAGTGAGGGTGGAGATGCATGCTTCACCCCTCAGTGAGGAGTCAGTGAGGCATGGGGGACGTGGGGTGTGGCGTCCGAGGAGCAGGAGCAGTGGCGGCGTTCACGGCGGCGCCCGCTCGAGGGAGAGTTTGCTCGTGATGACGTGACAGTGACGAAGCCGTGAGCGCCGAAGCCTCGGGTGTGGCATCCTTGGGTGACGCGAGAGAGGTCGCGAGCGATGAGATGCTGTGAGTCTGAGCGTGCTAGGGCTGGCGTCAAGAGGATACAATGAGCACTGTGAGCTCGACGAGGTTGGGGCCTGTGAGGTCAGCCCCAGAGAGCCATGGGCCCGATGATGGCCTCGGACGTCGGCGTGAGCTGTGAGACGACTTTATTGGGCGCATGTGCTTCAGATGTGCTCTTCATGTGGGACTGAGTGGAGACGCTTCGAGTGGAGGAATCTGGAGCGTGGAGGAGCATGCCATGATCGCTGTCAACTGCACCGTGACGAGAGGCGAGGCGGCTGTGTGTGTGGTGTTCAATGTGGTGTGTGTGGGCGCGTCAGATTCAACACGATAGAGGAGGGGCCGGACCGCCGTAGGCCGCGGTGCGAGGTTCGGATACTTGTATATGGCTCAGCCTATACATGTATATATCCATATCCGAGGATCGATCCCGCAAGCGGCCGGATGGCATCCAACTTCCAAGGATCCAAGCGGACGGCGCAACGAACGTCGAACCGCAAACGCGAAACGGCGCCACGCGACGTTGAAGCGTCGAAGTCGCGCGTTGCACGCGGACGCGGCCTGTGACCCTGTGTGAGAGGTCGGGGGCGCGACACCGGCGAGCGGCGGCCGGCGGCCCGTTGTGTGTCTTCATATGAATGAACCAGGGTGAGCGTTTTGAAGGACCATGACAGTCTCTAGCTCCTTCCCCTGAAAGAATGCTGCTACCTCGAGGCATCAAGCCGACCTTACCCGCCGAGGCCACACCCAACCTTCACGCGACAGCGTCGAAGCCCACCTCTGATATCACGCGAATGTTCCTGCGCCGAGCTGCATCATCGGGCCTTGAAGGTTACATCGACGAAAGCGGCAAGGTCACATGGGGCAGGGAAGCCCTGAAGCTCACGAGGGAGCGCAGTCGGAGCAACATGATTGCTGAACACCGCGATGCGGTGAGCGTGGGCATGCACCATGCGCGTGCCGTGCGCAAGGCTGTGCAAGAGGATTTGGAGGCCAAGTGCGCCGAGACGGGACACCAGTGTCCTTTCTTGCAGCATCGTTCACCGCCGCCAAAGCCTCCGCCTGCACCACCACCGGCCAAGTACGTGGCGCAACGGCCGGAGCCCAAGATCATGGCGCAGGCGGAAGAGCGCGCGGCGGCCGTGGAGGCGCAACGCTGGGCCCAGCCCTCAGTGACCACGTGGCGGCATGCGCCCACACACCTGGGGACTCGCGCGACGACGAACAAGGCCTGGCACGAGCGCCTCTCTCGCTCATACACGGCGGCGTCGGCGCAGCGGGCGCTTGGAGTGCCCGCCCACGTCAAGTGGTGGCGCGAGGGCGCTCAGGTGACGGTGGAAGGGGTTACCATGGACGGGCAGGTGCTGGCGGTGGCAGAGGTGGCTGCCAAACTGGTGCAAAAGTCAACGCAGGCGTGGGTGGGGCATCTGCGCGAGCCACACGAAACCCATGTCGCGAGGCGCACGCCCTCTCCTCCGGCGGACGACGGCGACGACGAAGAGGATGTCGACGCCGTGGACAATCCCACAGAGGTCGCGTGGTTCTATCGGCAGCCTGCGATCGATGCGCCGGAAACTCCATGGGTTGAATCCAACGAAGGCTCGGCAGGGCACTCTAGTGAACGCGCGGTCCTTGGCGACCCAGCGGCCCCGTTACGACGACCAGCGCCCGTCCTCAAGCCACCCCGACGGCAAGCGCCGCATCTGCCGAGTGACGGCGGCACGCGACGTGAAGTGCCGCCACTGCCGAGCGAGCTATGGACAGGCTGGAGTGCGACGCGTGAAAACGAGGAGTTGCACCGCAACCTCGTGCGGGCCTTTGCAAAACGGACAGACCGGACCAGCGCCCGACCGGTCAAGCTGCAGCGCTCGGCGAGCGCAACGGCGAACACGCAAGCGCATGGCCGACCCATGAATTGGAGGTAGGCCAGGCGATGCGCATCAGCGCGGAGGGGTTGGGCCCCGGCCCGCACCCGTGCGGGATTTCTGTGGGTCGCTCTGCTGGGCGTTCCGTCACTGGCGACTGGGACCAGAGAAAATTTCCGTTTTGAGAACTAGGGCGGTGTTGGAAAACTTCCGGCCTCCCAAGTTAAAAAACTTCCGCGCGGTCCCGGCGCCCAATTCCGATTCATAAGATTCGAGATGTGACCATCCCGTCCCACTCAGAGCGCTCCGGGCGTGGGCTCGGTCGCGCAACGACAGCACGACGGACAATCATTGCCATGACCTCTCACGCAGGGTCGGGCAGGGAGTTCGCAGCTCCCTCTGTCAGACCCGCGCCCCCTGCCCCAGTTGGACTATTCGGCACGCGCAGCCCAACGCGGCGCGCGTCCTGCTGCTGCTCCTTGCCCAGCGGCGTGGAGGTCACTGCTACCTCCGCCATCGCTCACGAGATGGGCGAGGGGGCTTGGAACCGCGGCTCGTTACCCATAATCGGAGCGTTGCGCGCGGCGACGGGGTAAGTGACGGCAGAGCCGTTGTCGGACGCGTCCGCCTTGGCGCGGCAGAAGGGGCACTTGCCGTTCTTCATCACGGCAAGCTCCCAATCCTCCTCGTGGAAAAAATGGTTACACTCGTGGCAGCAGACGACGGGCACGTCGGGCAGCATGTTGCGGAAGAACTCGAGCGGGCGCGCGCTCGTCGGCCACTGGAGCACAAAGACGTCCGCGGCGGACATCTGAAGCATCATCTCACGCGAGGCGATCGTGGGTGTGAAGCGGCCGGTCGGCTCAAACTCGAGCATCGCCTTTGTGAACGGGTCGTCAATGTCGACGACGCCCGCCGCCTCGGCCGCCTGTGCGTCGCCCGCGAGCGAGAGCGTCTGCACATCGGGCCCGTCGTTGCCCCACGGGTTGTCGGGCCCGCGTGGGCGCGAAAGCTTGCGCGGCGGTGGTTCGCGGCGCAGCAGCGTCAGAGCCTCCATCTGCGTCATGTCGCGCGATGGTGTGAAGCGCACTAGCGGCAGCAGCTCGAAGTTGACGAAGCTGCGGATACACGGGTGGCCGCACGCAGTGCATTTGTCGCCGTTTTGGTTGAGCAGCGGGTTGATCGTCTGGCATCGGAAGCACGAGGGCTGCAGCTCGTCCGCATCATTGGGCGGACGCGCGCGGATCGAGAGCGCGAACAAGTCCACCGGCTCGAACCACGCGGGCGGCACCTTGAACGTGTTGAGCTTCTCGAGCGCAAAGCGCGCAAGGCGGTTGGCGCCGAGCGCCTTCGACTGCTTGGCGAGCGCGAAAAGGCAGTAGGCCTTCGACACGCCAAACGGTGCGGGCTCACGGAGCAGCTGGGCGAGGAGAGTGCGCGAGATGTTGAAGACGGTGTCCGGCGTGAGCGCGGTGAACGGCTCGTCCGTGTACTTATGGATCGAGTTGTACGCGTAGTACTGCTCGGACATACGCCGGCAACGATCGAACTCTCGCAGCACCTCGGGGCCTGGGCGCTCGGGCGCGGCGGCGAGGGTCTCCGTGGCGAGCACCCACAGGTAGTGGCCCGCGTCTTGGTACCGGTGCTCGAGGACGGCATTGTGGATGAGCGTGCGCAGCATCTCGAGCGACTTGGGCCCCTCGCCTGCCTGCTTGAAGGCCTCCTGGGCCTCCTCGAACCGGTCTGCGCCGATCAGCCACTGCGCATACGGCAGGTAGACCTTGGGAGCCAGCTTCGGGTGCTGCTCGATGAGCTTGAGGGCCTCATCCCACTGGCAGTGGTCCACCTGCAGGGTGAGCAACCCCTCGACGTCGCCCAGCTTGAGGAAGATATCCTTGGCGTGCCCGACCGCGGCGGGCTGCTGGATGCCGGCTGCCTTTTTGAGCTTGCTCATGAAACCACCCACCTTGAGCGCGCCCCCGAGCGAGATGGCCGGGGGCGGCGGCGGGGGCGGGGCTTCCTTGGCCGCCTTGCTCAGATATGCGAGGCACGCGCGCAGCTCGGCAGCCTGCGTCTTCGGGTCGAGCGTCTTGGACACGTCGGCAAGCTGGTCGTACCAGCCCTTACCGCCAAGGATGTGAATCGCCTTAATGATCTCGCCCGCCGCGATGTAGGTCTGGTACGCGACGGACGTGTCGTTGGTCTCCTCCGCCCACCTCGCCTGCCGCTTGACGAGCTCCTGCGCGGCCTCGGGGCTGGCTGAGTGAGCGTACTGGCGCGCTTCTTCCCACTTGCGCAGGTCCGAGTACATGTCGATCGCCCGCTCGACGCGGTTCGCCTTGCAGAAGAGCCGGGCGGCCTCCTGCAGCTTGCCCTGGTATGCGAGCACGGTCGCGATGAGCACCTGGTCGTCATGGCCAGGCTGGCGCCGCTCTGCCTCGAGGCGCGTGATGAGGTCGAGGTAGCGCGTGTCGCGCAGCCGCACGTACGCCTTGCGCGACACGTCGAGGGCGAGCGCCTTGAGCGACTCCTGCGCGAGCTGCTTCCAGTCGGCGTCCGTCACGCCGAGGCAAGCGACCATGTACGCACCGGCAAAGTCACGCTTCTCAATGTAACGGTATAGAGTGGCCGACTGGGGCACGTCGATCGCCTGCAGCGCCACGTAGTTGAGCCCGTAGATGCGCGAGCCCTTGAACCCCACGACGACGCCCTGCATGCGCTGCTGGTGTACGGGGAACGAGCCGGTTTTGATCGAGAGCGTGCCGTGCCCGCTGAAACAGAGCATGTCCGGCACCTCGGTGTTCCACACGACGGCCTCGGCGTTCTGCTCCTCAGCAAGCGTCGCGCCGGTGAGCAGGTCGTACACGACGAGCGCCGCGTGGTCGTCCACAATGGCGAGCTTGTCGCGATGCATCGAGAGATCGAGACAGCGGATGGGCGCCGTGTGCTTGATGAGCGGCACCGGGAAAGGGTTGTCGATGAAGATCTGGACGACGGTGCCGTCGGCGCATCCCGCGACGAGGCCCTCGCGCCCCGGCGGGCCGCCCACGGGCTTGATGTACCGAATCACGTCCTCGAGCACCCACTCGCGCTCGCGCACGTTGGTGAGCGAGTAGAGTTGCAGCTTCTTCTCGACGCAGAGCAGAAAGTGTTGGGAGGTCACCACGAGCAGGTTGCAGTCGACGTCGAGCTGTAGGCGCTCGACGGGCCGGTACGCGATTTCGCCACCCGCCTCGTCGGCCGAGAGCTCGTAGATGAGCAGCCGATCGGGCAGCTGCACCGCCAGTCTCTCCTTGTAGATCGCGATCTTACGCACATACGAGCGGCACTTGATGCGCACCTTGGACTCCGTCACCATGTTCTGCACGACCACGTCGGTCATGTACTCGCGGTACGCGTAGCGCTCGCGGTAGAGGCCGTGCACCGTCAAAAACTTGAGCTGGTACAGCGAGATCGTGCCGTCGTTGCAGCCGATGGCCACGTGATTCGCGTTCGGACGCGGCACGCAGCACCATACCCAGTCATCACGCTCGGCGATCGTCGTCAGACGAACACCCTCTTTAGTCCAAAGGGTGGCCTTACGGTCAGAGCCGCCGACGCACAGGTACTCGCCGTTGGCGAAGTACGAGATGCACGCCGGGTCGTGCCCGAGCGCGCGGTCCTTGCCGTGCTGCGCGCCCGTTACGTCGTAAAACGAGAGCGTCTGGTCCCAGCATCCGACCGCGAGCAAGTTGGGGCTTTCGTCGCGCGACGGGTTCCACGCGAGCGACCAGATGGCCGCCTTGCGCTCAATGGAGGTTTTCTCCTTGCCTGCCTTGTCGCGGATAGATATGCTGCCGTCGAACATGCCGAGCGTGAGGACCGTTCCGTCCACGGTCCAGCTCATGCAGCAGATGCGCGACGACACCTTATGCTTCGCCACCGACTTTTGCTCGGGCGACCAGAGCCCGAAGTCGCTCGCGGTGCCCGAGGCGAGCTGCTGCGTGACCGGGTTATACGAGAGGCACTGGATCGCGTCATTGTGGCTGTACTTGAGGATACCCTCCGCCTTGTTCGTCCAGATGATGATTGTCTTGTCCTCGCCACCAGACGCGAAGCGCTTGCCGTCTTTGGCGTACGCGACGCAGTAGAGCGTCTTCTTGTGGCCTTTGAGAGAGTGCAGCAGATCGCCATCGATGCAATCGTACATGAGCACGCGGCTCCCACACGCGGCGACGAGCTGCTTGCCGTCTGGACTGAAGGCGATGTCATAGATGCACGACTTGACCCCATCGCGCTCCGGCACCTTGTCCGACCAGGCGACGAGAGCGCGCATCGCGGCAGAGGCGACGACGCCCGAGGGACACGGTGGTCTTCGGTGGCCGAGCGGACGCGACGGGAGCGCGGGCGGTGGCCCGACAGAACCAGCGGCTCCGGCAGCAAAGAGCGTTGCCCACTCGCGTCTAATCTTACTGGAAAATGAATTTCCGCGAGACGCCAAGGGGCTGGCCCTTGAGAAGCCGCTGCATTCATGGAGAAAAGTCAAGTCAAGTCACTTCATAAACAACAGATTGAAGTGACTTCACTTGACTTTTGACTTGAGTCCGCGTGTGGAGGCTCTCGGAACGGAATTAAATCTGTGACGGTGTCAAATCCGAACACTACGTGCACATGTGAATGGTCATGCTGAGGGACTCACAAATTGTGCCGTTTCTTCGAAACAAATTAGGTTTGTGTGGAGGCGCGGCGGCGTTTCGTCTTTGGCGAAGCATGGCAGCGCACTGGTGAAGCGCTTCGAATCGACACGATGCAGAAGAAGAAAAAGGAGGCGAAGAAGAAGGAACCGGACCCTGAGCTTGCGGCGGCACTCGCCGGGCTCCAGGACGACCCGAACATGCCGACGAGCTCCGACGGCAAAGCGGCGGCGGCCTTTGCGCTTGGCAGCCTTTTGAGTTGCTCGGATGTGTTCAGGCAGGATGCAATCGCCGCCGGCTGCCTCGTTCCACTCGTGACCATGCTCGAGAAGGGCACAGAACGCGAAAAGGAGGCCGCGGCATTCGCGCTGCGCGGCCTCTCCACGAATACGTGTGTGTACACTCTCCGCGGCATGCCTTTTGCAGGTAAGTTGTCCCCTTCGACGTATCCGGTGGTCGGTGACAGCCCGACGGCGATCGTAAGCGCCAACGCCGTCGCGCCGTTGGTCGCGCTGCTGCAAAGGGACGGCACGACTTGTGCCCAGAAGGAGCATGCTGCTGCGGCGCTGTGCAACATCTCCACAAAGGCGCCGTTTCGAGCCGCAATCGCCGCGGCAGGCGCCATCGTGCCTTTGGTTGAGCTCATTCGCAAAGGGCCGGAAGACGTGGCGGCTGCTGCGGCCTTCGCGATCGGAAGCCTCGCGTTTGGTTCCGCGGCCAACCGAGCCCAAATCATGGACGCCGACGGACGAAGATGGCTAGAGGCCTTGCTCGCGCGTGAGGTCGTTGATGGCATCGACATTGAGAAGCGGCAGAGAATCGTCGCGTACGCGCTGGGGGAGCTGGATCCCCACGTCGTGGCAGCGCGCGAGAAGGCGAAGGCGGACGTGTTGGCAGCGGCGGCGGAGGCGGCGAGAGCTGGCGATGATGGCAAGAAGGATGCAAAGAAGGGAAAGAAAAAGTAGCGTAATTAAAGTTTAAACGTGTAGGACTGCCGCGAGCCTCAGTCGACGTATACGTCGCGGTTCCGACTTGTCCGTCTGTAAGACCTTTCTTGGATATATACAAATTCAAATCACACAGTCTTTATCAGCATATACGATATAGCGGCTCAGATCGGTTGAGATCGCATTAGGACGCTTTTGACTTTTATATTAAATGTCTAAAATCTAATCCGCATACCGCGAGCTACCGGGGATTCACGAGCAGCCACACGTCGGGGGCGAGAGCGAGCAACAGACACGACATTCACATTCACGTCCATTCACGCACATGCAGCCGCTTCAAACCACAATGGCGGGTACCAGGCGCGGGGGCGGTTTCGAGATGGGCGCCATACAGCGGCCCATGGAGCATGTGTGGTGCGGCTTCACTTTAGCTTCACTTGTGAGAAGGTCTTTTGGCGTGATGCTCAAGCAAGCAAGCTAGTTAGTCGAAAACAACACAAGTACACCTAAACGAGCGCAATCGAATACCCCTGTAACCAGCGGAGTAGGAAAGGGTGGGCGGAGAAGATGATATGATGCTCAAGATGTGGCGGCTGGCGGATGAGGTGTGTTTTTTGAGAAATGAAACAATCTTGATGCAATGCGTTTGGTCAACTTTTGGAGCGTTTTGGGGGATGCGCACCACATATGAGATCGGATTCTTCGCGGGTTTTTCGCGCAAGGATTCGCCTTGATGCACTTGATGGTTGTTGCAGGCCTGGTTGCTGCCTTCAACCCGAGCGTGACTCCGCTGTCCCATCATCCTGAGATGCGCCGAGGGTCGGGTGCCGTGGCGACGATCGCCCTTGGCAAGCCCGATGAGCCGCTGGTCTCGGTGCCCCCCCCAGCGCTGATCGCTGCCAACCCCCCGGACCCCGCATTGGGCGAGGCGCGACTGTCCAGCTTTTTGGGCATGCCCACACTGTACCCATCGATCGCCCTTGCAGCTGCCTTTGTTTCCGTCGCCGTGCATTTGCTAAGCCAAGTTGCGGGCTTCAACGGACTCAAGCTCATCGTTGCGGGCGCAATAGCAGGCGTCATATCGCGCACCGCTTGCGCGCCGATCGAGATGGTCGCGACGCTCATGATGTGCAGCGGCGGCGACAGCAAAGGTATGTTGCCTGAATTGAAGGATGCGTGGCGAAAGGATGGCATGCGTGGGCTCTTCAAGGGCAACGGCGCCAACTGCTTGAAGGTGGCGCCGCAGCGTGGCACGCAGTTTCTTGTGTACGAGAGTGCCAAGAGGATGCTCGCCGAGAATGGATGGTTTGGCATCGTGGCAGGCGCGCCGCTTCCCGCGGGCGCTCGCCTTCTCGCCGGTGGCATCGCGGGCATGTGCGCGGCCGTCATCGTGTACCCTCTCGAAGTCATCAAGACGCTGCGCACCGTCTACCCGGAGCAGTGCACCGGCATTGACGAGACCTTCCGTTGCGTCATGAAGTTCGGCGGGATCAGGAGCTTCTACGCGGGCCTCACTCCGACGCTCTTTGCTATGTTCCCTTACGTCGGCTTCGAGTTCATGGTGTACGAGACGCTCAAGAAGCACGTCATGGCCAGCACGGGCTTGACACAGATCAGCGTGGTCGCCCAGCTGTGCATCGGCGCGCTCGCGGGCGCCGCCGGCCAAGCGTCGGCGCATCCGCTCGACGTGGTGCGTCGCCGGATGCAGATGGCCTTCCTGCAGAAGAAGGGCATGGTGAAGGCCAAAGTGGGCGACGAGAAGAAGGTGCCGATCACCAACATGATCCAGGGGCTCTATTCGATAGGCAAGTACGAGGGACTCCCGATGCTTTTCCGCGGCCTCGGCCCCGCATGCCTCGAAAAGGTGCCCTCGACGGCGATTGGCTACGTCATCTACGAGGCCATGAAGGCGACTCTGGGCGTCGCCTAAGGCGGCAGCTTGCTGCGGCGCACGACGGCGACTGGGCCCAAGGTAGCCCCACAGATCCCGCGTGCCAGTCCCTTGGGATGGTCCCCAGGGATGGGGCACGCGGCGGTAAGGGCGGAGTGTCAATCGTGGCAAGGCCAAGCGGACGTTGGCGTTGGATGCGGACAAGAGCACGTGGATGACGCGCGTGGCATCGGAGCATCAGAAGTTATTCGGAAGGCTTGCCACCGTCAGTGTGGCGGGTTGACGGTTAGCTATAATACCGCTTCCACGGCTAACAAACTCAACACCCACTGGCGCACACAGCTCACTCACGACAGAACGCACCGTCTAACTAAATAGCGGACACCAAAAACCAAAAAAAACGGAGGGATGTCAGATGACGGCGCACCTCCGCCGGCGGCGCTCCGGTTCGTGCGGGCGGACTGACATCAGACATGCGTCGCGTGGCGTACTCGCGTTCGGCCCCATGTGTGGATGTGACCGAGATGAGTTCTTTCATTCATCGAGAAAGTCGAGTGGTGTTTGAGTGGATTCCGGCTCTTCGTATTCTTCGAAGATGACTTGGGGCGTGCTTGGGACGAAGTTTGCATCCCAGCCGGGAACATCCCATCCGAAGGTTGCGTCCCAACCTTGCGCCCCACGCACTTGATGGGGTGCTGCCAACTTGCTGAGGCCTCCGGGGGCCAGCATCTGCACGCCGAAGTTCTCTAGCCGCTTGAAGGTGGCGGTGGGGTTGGTGGAGCAGCTCTTGCTGTCTGGATCGAGATACTTGTCCACTGCTCTGACTCCTCCATCATTGTCTTTGCTCTCTTTGAGATCGACCCCTGCCATCAGCTCCGTCGCTTCGGGCCCCATCGGCTCGGCGGACAGGCCGACGAGCTTGAGGGCCTCGCTTAGGCACTTGTTGGAGTCTTCCCAGCAGTCCTCGGACTGCAGCTGGGCGTCGGTGTGGTCCTTCGAAAAGGTCTGGAACATGTCCAAGGGGCGCGGGAGGCTGCAGTCAAACTCTGTGCCGGCATCGTCAAAACGGTGGAAGTTGGAGAATTGCCTGTGGAGCTCGTCTCGCTGGTACGCGATCGTCGTGATCTTGGGGTTCTGCTCAAACGACATGAGCGCGTCTTTCCACGCCGTCATCGCCTTTACGTTGATCGCTTCCTCGCAGGACGAAAAGGCCACGTCGTCCTTCGTGTGATGTGTGGGCGTTCGTCCGTTGACGTAGTTCGGGAACATCTTGAGGGAGATTGTGCAGTTTGAAGGGGGGCAGACGTCTGCGGGAACCTCCTTGCAGATGAGATCATGAATACGGACAAAGTAGTCGGCGAGATCGTATGTTAGACCCTCGTACAACGAGCGAACGTTCACGCCGGTAGCCACTTGGAGCTTTCCGAGCTTCAAGCTCTTCAGCACAGCTTCAATCTTCGTATTGAGCTTGGGGTTGTTTGTGTTCTTAAGGGTGCCAGTCGAGTCCGTGTCGAAGATGGAGTCAGGCGTCCTCTTGCCGCTGCAGGCTGCCGTCTCGTCGCTCGCTGCCCACAACATCTGCCCCATACCGAACGGCTCCCCGATGTCCTGAACGCACGGGTGGGTATTGAGCGCATTCGCAAAGTTGGACGTGCCGCTCCCGTGGTCAGAGACGATGACGAGCACCTGCGCGCGCGCGCCGGTGGCTTCCAGTGAAGGCTTCTTCTCCGCCCAGCCCTTGGGGACAGGTCGTTCCGTCACCACGGGTGCAGGTCGTTCTGTCACCACGGGTGCAGGTCGTTCCGCCACCATCGGTACAGGCGAGGAAGGCGCGTGCGCAGGCGCAGGGCAGCCGCACGATAATGCGCACGTTGGGTGCATGAACATCGGGTTGCGATGGCACTCGCCTTCTTGGGCCCACGCGGCGCAAGGCATGTCCTTCGTGTCGCTGCATCCCTCTGCCTTCGGAGTGGCCGTGCTCGGCGTATCGACCGAGGTCGGAGTGTTGAGATCTGTGGGGGCCGCCGCCTCTTTGGCCGCCGCCTTCTCGGCGGCCACCTTTTCCGCCGCCGCCTTCTCCGCCGCCGCCTTCTCGGCCACCGCCTTATCGGCCGCCGCCTTCTCGGCCACCGCCTTCTCGGCCGCCGCCTTCTCGGCCGCCGCCTTCTCGGCCGCCGCCTTCTTGGCTGCCATGGCCGCCTCCTTAGCTGCCGCCTTAGCTGCCGCTTTCTCGGCCGCCTTCACGGCATCTGCCGCCTCGGTGGCCGTGTTTTCGGCAGTGGTCGAGGGCGGCGAGGAGTTGCCCTCGGTCGCGGACGGCGCGGTCGAAGTGGTCGAGGCCAACGATTCTTCAGCCAGCTCTTTCCGGATTTCCTGGACAGCAGCACCTTGATCGGCGGTCAAGTATGTTTGCCGTTGCCGGGAGATGGCCTCTTGCAGCGATGGGGTGGGGTGGAAAGATTCCGCATCAAGATGAGCCCTGTTCGACGTGAGCGGTGCGGCCAACAAATGGAGCACAAAAAGCCACATTCCTCCGCCTTCCTAAAAAGGCCTTTTAAAAAGGTGTTTTCATAGCTCTTTTGCACGCTCGAGATAGAGAAAAAGTCCAAGGAGTTTAGGACTTCGCGTCAGTACTGAACCTGGTTCAGAACATTGAATGTTCATTCTGTTTCACACCTTGCGCCTCCCTCGTTGTGCCTCCACGGGGCCTGTGGGTTTTTAGAGTTAAGGACTTCACCGTACAGTACTCTTCGCGTCCAGTATACCACACGGTTCGTAGGACCGGCTGTCGCGTCTGTCGTGTTAACGTTCACGGTTCCACAAGGAGGGATGAAGCGGGCGCCGTCGCGGCCTTTTTTTTGTGCCGAACTCCCCACCCCCCCTACGTGTGGCACCCATCGAGAGGGTGCATAGACGGTTCCAGACATGTGTCTGCGGTCGCGGGGCATGCAAATCTCATTCCATAATGAGTTGCGTCAGTTTTCAGGTTTTTTTGCGCGTGCCATGACGTCGCGCGACTGCTTCTACTGCGGCAAGCGAGTCGCTGCGGGCAAATCTTGCAGTGTGCTGTTCCTCGACGGTCGGGGGTATCCCCCGAGCGACACCGAGATCATCCAGTACGCGCAGCTCTGCGATACTAGCGATCCAACCATCAAACATGATGCAGGCCATGCAGCGCTTCGGCGCGGCATTTCCGATATCGCGTGCAACTCTTTTGCGTGCTATCGCCTGCTCAAGGACGTCAACAACTACGTCACGATCAACGTGCGCGTCACGCGCTCTATTGGGGAAGCCTCAACCTCCACACCAATCCTTCCAGCGCATCGCAAGGTGCCTTCCGCCGCAGAGAAGGCTGCTGCACTCGAAGAGCCTGCAAGGTTCTATCCGCTTGGTCCGCGAGGTGGTATCTCACATCGAGAGGTGACGCTCATTCACAATAGCGCGCTCGAGCCCACCGAGCTGCACTCGCTTGGCGCAGCGCCGCAGCAAGAGGAGCAGTCATCTCCTCCTTCATCGCGTCCATGGACTCCGTCACCGCATACGACTGATGTTGATGTCGAGGCGCTGATGAGCTGCGATGATCCTAGCGCTCAACTACTCGAGACAGTGCTGTCCGGGACCGGGAGGCGCAAGGAGCTCTCGAAGTACCGTCCGACGAGCACACTCTCGGCTGCGCAAGCACAGAACCGTGCAGTCCATCTGGGCTCAGAGCTGCACAGCACCGTAAAAGAGTTGGATCGCGTTCGCTTTCAATATGACAAGGCAAGTGCGGAGCGTAAGGTGCTCAAGCAAGATGCCGGTCGGGCTGAGCTCCTCCATACGGAGCTCGAGCGGGAGCTTGCAAGATCGAAGCAGGAGCTGAGTATTGCCTCGTCGCGTCTGGAGATCTTCGAGCAAGCTGCTGCTGTACTTGCGGATGCCGGCCTGGGCGACATCCCCGAGCGCTTTGCAGCTGGTGTTCTGTCCTCTGCCATCGACACATCATCCGTCTTTGCCCGCTTCCTGGACGATCAGATGCAGAACGTGTTTCACAGCACGACTTACACGCAACGCTTCAAGGATGTGACGTGAAGACGTGGCTCGCTGCAGCCCTCGCCCAGCCAAGCACACAGCCAGAGCCTTTGAGACGCTTGCAGGCAACCCAAAGCGACGCTCGCAGATGGGCCTGATGTTGCCAACGGCGCGTACGCTGCGCGACCTCTATAAGACCGAGAGCGCGGCGAGTGCGTCTGGCAAGGACTTTATGGGATTTGTCATCCCTGAGCAGGTTAAGGCATTCCTCAAATACATGAGAGAGGTGCGACGGATCGAGTGGATCACGGCCGAATTCTACGCGGTGCGGGCGGCAAGAGATGCGCTGCTTGAGGAAGCGGACCCTGAACTCCTCGGTCAACGTGTTGCACACGATGTCACGGAGCTTGCCCTTTCAGTTGTGTATGGTCAGCAGCATGTCCAAGACGTTCCGCTCAACGTCAAGGACATGGAGGACGAGATTGATGCGGCGTCCGAGGAGATCGTCACATCTCTGTGCATTGCGTTGTCGATGCTCGGGCCCACTTCGCGGCCGCTGCTGCCTGTGACGGGGGAGCTTGATGCCGAAACGTGCATGGAGCTGACTGAAGCAGCAAATGCTGCAAACGTCCCGTCAATTGCAGTGCTCGCCGCCGCCAAGGCGCTCCGGCGCGCAAAGCCGAGCGTCTCGCCAACGGTGTTGTCCGCGCTCGGGTTCGATGAGACAGACATCGATCCGATGCTCTACATCAGCAAGGACGGCAAGTACACCTTTGGCGGCGATGTCAACCTGTCCGTGATCAACGAGGACGATCCAGCTCCTTTACAATTGCAATTTCGGAAGCTCATGCAGTCGCTTGACGATACAATATGCAGCGGGAAGGATGGCAAAGGTGGATTGCAGGCTGCAATCGACGAGCTTGCTGCTGGTGTAGGACAGCTGCGAGATGCCGTGCGCGCTGCAGAGGCTGAGAGAGACGCTCGGGCCGCAACGTACCGGAGGCGCAACGACAAGATCGCGAACGGTACGACCGTGAAGAAGCGTGCAGCGAGGAAGAGGAAACCCGCGGCAGGTGTCGCCGCCGACGCTGGTGGCGACGCTTCTGGTACCGCAGTCGCCGTCGCCGATGCCAACAACGAACTTGAGACTGATGAAGGCGATGCACTTCGTGACCAGCAGGGGATGGCCGCCATCGAGGGCCAGGAAACGCGGGCGGCTGCTGAGCTTTTGAAGCGACGCCTCGTAACGAGAATATTTGAAGATGCTTCGGAAGAGACTGGATTTGTCGCGGAGGTGCTGCCGGAGGACAGCGACTACCCAAACCAGATCTGGTTCAAGATTGAATACATCGGCACCGACGTTCAGAACTTCGATGAACTGCCCTGGCGACATTACGATGATCAGTCAGGCGAGATATATCTTCGGGATATTCTTGTGCCCATGTCCGCCTACGCCTCAGAAGACCTCTTGACCAGACTTGCTCAGCCTGCGCTACTGGCAGAGGCACGGGCGCGTGGGCTGAGGGGAGGCAAGACTACCAAACCAGAGCTTGCTCGAAAACTCTTCAGTAAGTTTCAGGAGCTCAAAGCAGCTGCAGCCGTGTGCGACCGAATCGACGTCGCTGTGTTAAACGGCGACCTCACCGTCGCTCAAGCGCAGGATCTTCGCGATGCAATCATCGAGGACCAGCAAGCTGAGCAGCTTGGAGCCGGTCAGGCCGCTGCAGGAACTGGCGAGGCAGACGATGTTATCATGCAAGAAGCTGATCCAGGGGCCCCTGGCCCGTCTCCCGAGGAAGCCGAGAACGCGAACATGCAGTCCGACCTGGAGGCCGTCTTCAAATCGAAGCAGGTCACCGAACTGGTTGCTAAACAGGCGGTCATTGACGCAGCTATTCGCCGCTTGCGCACTGTGACCGAGTTTCTTGTCGACGCTCGCAATGCGGGTTACTATGTCGATGCTCTTGTGCTTGACGAGCAGCGTGGCGAGGATGATCCCGGTGATTCAGACTCCGATGCATTGGGACTGTACATTGCCAATCGAGCGATAGAAGCTGGCCTGCGAGGCGGGTGGCCGCAGCCGGTTGTGAGTGCTGATACCCTCATCGGCTTGGCTACACGTGCGCGCATTCTCATCGCGGAGGTCTTTGAGGGCCGACGGAAGCCTGCGAACAAGATACTCGGTTTCATGCTCAAGGACCTCAAGCATCTCGTGTCCGTGCACATCGCGACCTTTGCCGTTGACTCTAAGATGACCTCGGCAACGCTGGATGCACTCGTGGAGTATGTGCTGACCGAGTTGGCTTCGATCTCCAACGGGGAGATCAACAACGTGCTGGAGACGTGCGACGGCGCGCAAACCAATCTCATCCGAGAGTGCCGAGCATCTAAGCGTACTTCTCCCCACCACGTGATGCCAGGCTCGGCAGTGCCGTCCCCCGTGGACAACGACTTGAACCCGCCGAATTCGCTACGGGAGGCTTCTATTGAGACAAACGACGCCGTCGAACGCTGGAAGCGTTCGACGGAAGTAGCCTTGCACGAGCAGTTTGAACGGTCGAATGATCCGCAACTGATCAAAAGCGGGAACAATAAGGGCGCGCGATCGTCAGCGACCAAGCCATTTATCCGGGCCATGAAGCTGAAGGTGGCAGAGGCTTGGACAAGTGTGGCTCTGCCGACACCCCCGGGCCGATTTCCAAATCTCTTCGGTTGGCTACAATGCCGTCCGGCCGTCTCCGGATCAACGGCCGTCCAAGGTGCCGGCGAGGGCCGCGGCGGCAAGGGCGGCGGCGAGGGTGAAAGCGACGATTCTTACATGAAGCCCACCACCAACACACAGAACACCACAGCCGAGGCGGCCTCTGCAGAGGCCTGGAGATCACGTGTGCTGGCTAAGGAGCGAGCGGGTGCTCGGGATCCGACAGCAGCTGCTCTACGGGGCTCAAGTTTCGTTAACTTGGATGATATTCAAGACCCGTCGATGCGTCGCCTCTTCAATAACATGGCAAAGCTCCGGCCAGCAAAAGAGCCACGGCCAGTGCAGGCCAAGGCGGCTCAGCGAAGGTCTGCCGCTGCCGCCGCTACTGCCGCCGCCGGGCTTGGTCCGCTACTGCCGCCCGTGTCGAGCAGCGACGTGCTCTTGGAGCCGATGCCTGTCATGCCTACCAAGGCATTGCGCGGAGAGACTCTAGCATGGTCGGTGCTAGCATCAAATTGCTGCAGCTCCAGCATGGACGTTGACACAGCTGAGCCTGCCACTGCCCCCTTGGCCCCGTTCAAATCGGTTACGCTAAAGCTGAATGGTTGCCCGCCTCAGACGCATGTGCCGCCGGTCGTCATGACCACATGTGCTCAACAGCTTCTAGCTGAAGATCTCTGGGATGCAGTGGATGACCCTGCAGTGAGTGTCGCTGATATGCTTGCCGAGCTTCGACTCGCTCTTCACGACCGTGTTCGATGGGAGCTTGGGAAGTGGCACTGCATAGACCTCACCAACTCGGTGCTGGTCCGAAAGGGCTACTGGCTCTACCAGTGCCCGCCGCACAAGTACAAGCGAATCGGCCATGGCATCAAGGCGATGATCGAGCAGGGCGAGAAGACAGGCTCGGAGCTGCCTGAGGCTGCCAACCAGTTTTCATCCGCTCGCCTCCTGCGAGTCGTGCGTGAGCTGGCGAGGGATGCACAAACAGGCGACGAGCAAAAGCGCTGGGCGGCCATTGACTCCGTCCTCACAGGGGGCTCCGACATGCACTCGCAGTCCGCGCACGTCTTCTTGCTCATTTGCCCCCAGCTGCTCGAGGAGCTCGATAAACGTCCTGAGTGCATGCCGGAGCATACGGTACTCTACGCCCTTGGGATGGCGTGGCTAGCATGGGACATGAAGCACCTGACCGATCTCGAGCGCACACGGCGGATCGAGCTCGTGGAGGCGCTCCTCGTGTACAACCTCGGTGGTGAGCAGCTCTTCATGCCCTTCAAGGAGGAAAGTACCAAGCAGGGGACGCTTCGTGGCGTGCTGTCTTTGCACATGGGCCTCTGGAGCATGCAGAACATGCTCGCGCTGCTCCAGAATGCTGCTGCGCGGCGGCAATTTCGAGAGCAGTTCCCACTCGAGATCTTCGTCGAGAGAGTCGCGTCGAACAATGACATTGAGACGTATTGGTCGCTGATAGCTGGACAGATTGGATACAAGCCACGCCTCATGGAGCTGCAAAAGATCGCCGCCAAGAACGACTTCCTGATGAGGACGCTCTTCGACCCGACCCGTAGATTCTACATGCGCTTGTCCAAGAAGAAGATGTATGACCCGGTCGAGTACTTCACCCCCTCAGCGCTGTTGGAGTGGAACGATGGCTGCGCTCTCGACATGATGTCGCCCGAGTGCCAACAGTACCTGCGCGGCGTCGCTCTGCGTGCGATTGCCTCAAGCAGAGGCTCTGTGTCGACCGTCAGGAGTCAAAACACCGTGAGAAGTAACGATCGCAGGAATGCGTTCCGCAACATATCGGGTCCGGACATATCGTAGTTAATTGACCGGGTAGGTCTAGGTTGCAGCGCGCGTGCCCCTCAGACTGTGTGTGTCAATCGTCGGGCCTCGTCATCGCGCGTACTGTATATTCTACTTTCTAGAGACTAGACGTCCCGCGGCCGGCTCGCTGTGGCTCGAGCTCGCGCGGAATTCCGTGTTTGCATGTGTGTCTTAATGGCGCAGTGTCGGTAATTGATTCTGAACGCCGCTCTACCGTAGTACGTCTGTCTATCTTAAAAATTTCTTTATACATAGATAGGAGGGCAATCAGACGTCATCAGGCTGCGCGAGATCGACATACCCAATCGTCACCGCCTCGCCCGGATCGAGTGGGCGCAACGCGCGCAGCACCAGCGTCGTGCCCTCAAAGTAATGCACCTGATGAGGGGGGCAATCAGACGTCATCAGAGTGAGGAGGGAGGCAATCAGACGTCATCAGCGTCGTGCCCTCAAAGCAATGCATCGCTGACGGGCTACAGTCATGATTCTTAAGTGCAGCAAGCGGGTAGAGGCCCAGCCCGAGCGGCTGCAGTTCGTCATCGCTCAGCGTGTGCCCATTGCAAGCGAGCGTCGCCAGCGACCGCGTCGCGAGCTTCGGCGGCGGCGCCGGCCCGCCGTCCGACGCGCGCACCATCACCACTGGCCGCCGCGACAACTTCCCACACACACGACAGGTCGAGCGGCTGCAACGTGAGCGCCGCTCCCAGCCACTTCATCACGAACGAGTAGAACTGATCGCCGGCGACCTCGTCAAAAAGGGTTGGAGACACGGAGCTTCTCACGCAGGTAGTAGAGCGAATCCGCACGCACCATGTACTCGTGCCACCTGTACTTGTACGATGCGCCGATCACGGAGGACGAACGAGCAGCGTGTCAGAGAGCGCGCGCGCGTGAACAGCGCGGATCGGCAGCGAGAGTGCTCGGTAGCAGCAACTGAACCGCCGCAGCAAGCACTCCGTTGAGGAGCCTGAGAGCAGCGGAAGGCGGTACGGCTTGGCGCAGATGTGAGATCGGGGCGCACAGATGCGAGATCGGGGCGCTCGCAAGGCTGCCGAAGGTGTATCCAGGGTAGCTGAGGACAGATCAATGTCTGACGATGCATGAGCGCGACCCCGTTTGCCTGCGCGGTCCACTTTGTGGGCCTGAGGAGCTCCTGCAGATCGAGCCTAGAGGCGGCAAGCACAGAATCCGGATGCAAGCTGCTCCAAGGTTCGCTCTTGGCGCCCGGGTCCTTTGAGGCCATCCGAGGCCACATACGGCGCAGGAACCTTGGAGCAGCTTGCATCCGCGAGCTAGAGTTCGGCACATTTCTTGTCGGCGTCGCGCATGGAAAAAACTTGGCGTTTCGTCCCTCATGTTCCACACGGGGATACTACACGAGGCGAAATGCTGAACCATGCGAATCTGTCTCGTCCGGTGTCCTCGGATGGTCCGGTGTTGAACCGCTGTGGCCTAGAGCCAATGCACACCTGGACCGCACGCACGTGTCGTGCAGGACACGGGCCCAGGCCCCAACAGTACTCTATTCTTGCCGCGAGACAGCTAGAGCGGCGCACGATGATATCCTACGCCTACTACAGCCCGCTTGGGAAGACAGACAGAATGTACGCGCAGTGTCGGAGCAACCTGGATCATTTCCTGCGTCGGGGCTTACCGCCCCATGATGGCCATAATCACCCTGATGTGATCTTGAACGTGATCGGAGACTCACCAGTGCCATCGCTAGGAGGTCGCCGTATCACCATCCGACGGCGAGCTTTGGGGCCGGCCGATCTGTTCGTGCACGCGCAGGCTTTGCGCGAGACTCTTGGCCGGAATGACGACACTTATTACTTTGTCTTCCTCAACTGCGGCGTGCGTGGTCCCTACCTCATGCCGGCGTCACACCCAACTGCCCGACTTGGCGTGGCTTCGTGGCTTGAGCCGTTCACCAGTCTTCTTCGAAATGGCGTCATGATTAGCGGGCCCTCAATCTCCTGCCAGCCAAGCCCGCACCTACAGTCGTGTTTTGTTGTGGGCACAAAGCAGGCGGCCGAGCAATTCATCCTGCCCAAGTGGGGCAAAGAATACGACAACAAAACGCGAATCATCGTTGAGTCGGAGGTAGGTTTAAGCACGGCAATTATTCAGGCTGGCTTCAAAATCGCATCGCTGCAAAGCTGGGGTGCTACGTTCATGCCGATGGATTGCATGCGCCTCTGTCAGTCGAACCCGACACTCTTCGCGCAAGATCCGTTTGAGCTCATCTTCCTCAAGCATGGCGGGAACTCACTCCCACCGGAGGGCTCGTGCAAGACCAACTTGATTCATGTCGCTGACTCGGTCTTGAGACGCAGCGCCCTAGACGAGAAGAGCCTGGCAGACTTTAAGACATGCTGCGCGGCCCGCCAATATGATGATCCAGAATCTCCCCAATACCCATCCACTTTGCCGCCAAAGGAAACTCTGCTGACGCCCGCCCAAGCAATAACTTGGGCAAAAAAGATAGCTAAGCACGGAGACAGGAGAGCGGAGAAAGGGGACGCGTACAGAGCTAAGCTAGCGGCACTTAATGAAGCGTATAGCACAGCCGCAGAGCGGCGTACAATGGAGGCAAAGGTAAGGGCGGGCGCGGCCGCTCTGCCGCCAACGCCTCTGCCGCGGACGCCCAGCCAAGAAAGCAAGCTAGGAAAAGGATCTAAGCAAGAGGCACTGAATGATGCGTACAGCACATCCGCAGAAGGGAGTGCAACGGGGACGAAGTCAATGGCGGGCGCAGCCGCTCAGCCGCCACAGCCGCTGACGCCCATCCAAGCAAGGAAGCTAGCAAAAAGAGCTGAGCTAGCAAAGCGTCAACAGTCGTCGACGTCCTGATTTGGTCGGTGCATCGTCGGAGAGTTCACACTTGCTTGGACTTCTTGGTGCCTTCTGCCTTGTAGCACGTGTGGGGATAACCCTTGGCTCTCGGTAAGAATTCAGACTCGCGAGCGAGGCGGAGCGAGAGAGGGGGTGTACAGTCTACAGATGTGGATAGTATAGAACGTCTCGGAGCGCCGCGGCGAGGAGCCGGGGGGCGGCCAGCGGGTGTGCCGGGGGGGGCCGTACGGGGGCTTCTGCGGTCTCCCTTAGGTTTTCGATCGCTTCGCGTCGATCGACACGGCGTAACACGACAGCTTAGCGTTATAGGAGGTCGGGCCTTAATCATTAATAACACGCTGACACCCTTTTCCGCTTCGCTTGATGCTGCTTCCATCGGGCTGCGGCGGTCACACACGTCTTCCGGAGCCTAATCCTAAAGTGGCGCTGCGCGCGCCGGAATCCAAAAGTGGTGCACACCAGACTGTACTCATACCAATGCGTCTTTGAGTTCAAGCCGCACGATGTCAGTTCAAATCGATCGTGTATTGCTGGGCTTTGGCCTCAGCCAGCTGAAGGACCTCGTCTAGGTCGGTGGCCGCCTGGCCGATCGGCCTGGCCACAGAGCCCCCTCGATGGTGCCATCCAAACAGGCCACCACGCAGCCGGCGGAAGCGTTGCACCGGGAGTGTGTGGTGCCCCGCACGCAGCAGCCACCGACAAAAGGCGCGGCAACGCGAGAAGGGTGTGGCTACGCTCGAGTAGACGACGATGAGTGCATGCCGCTGCGTGTCGAGCAGCGCATGGATCTTCTCCTCGCCGAGCGCCCGCACGATGCCGTAGTCCATCACCGCCGACATGGGCAGGTGCCAGGCCCCCGGGATGCCGCCTCGCGCATAGTCAGCATGCTCACGGCAGTCAATAAAGATGGCACGCTTCTGCAGATGCAGCGCGAGGGCTTTGTGGACGCCCATCCAGCGTACATCATCGACATCGCCGCCGAGCCCGTCGCTCACGTACATCGCGGCGTACAAGTCCATATCCGAACCCTCCGCCTCCTCCGCTGCCTTCATGATGGCAGGCACCGACGCCTCCCACCACCACTGGAAGCTTGCGCCATCGTCATCATCGGCGCCCGCGCTCGCAAACGAGGCGCGCCAGCTCGCCTCCGCCGCCGCGCCGCGCCCGAGGATCGCAAGCAGCCGGCGCTGCTGCTGTGGATCGCTCAAGGTCTCAAACGCACCGTACACTTTACGGAAGGCCGCGTCAGCCTGCGGGTGTCGGCATTTATCGGGGTGCACTGCGAGCGAGATCTTGCGGAATTGGCGGCGGATCTTGACGAAATCGTCGGTGAGCTCGACGGGGAGCTCGAGCACCTCGAACTCGTTGGAAGCCGCGAAGACGCGCTCAAGCGCCTGGTCATACCCAAATTGGGGGTCGAGCTGCACCGCGTATGTGCCTGCGCGCGCCACCTCCGCTCCGGCCGAGGCCAGCACGAGCTCGTCGCCGCGCGCCGCAACCTCGCGTTGCCGCTGCAGAGGGTGGATGGACAGGTTGGCTGGCCGAGAGCGCACCAAGCGATTCGCAAGCTGCACCTCATACCGCGCGCGGTCGCCGTCGAAGCCGAGTAACACGCCAGATCGGCCGTTCATCTCAAGCGTCGAGGTCAGGCCATTCAAAAGGACGAGAGTGCCCTTTGCCCACTCACCAGAGTCTCGCGCCTTGAGCTCTTTGAGCTCGTCTGCACGCATCGGGCCGCCGCGCGCTGCTGCCGCTGCGGCACCCGCCCCAGCCTCTGCTCCGTTCTCGCTGCCGGTTGCCGCCTCTTCGTTGCTCCTCCTCGCCGCTTCGCTGCATCTACTCGCCGCCACGCTGCTGCTGCTGCTGCTGCTGCTGCTGCTAGCCGCCGCAGGCTCATCGCCGCTGTTCGCCACCTCCGGGCCGGTAGTAGCGGTGGTGTCCAGGCGCGGTCCTGCACCGGCCGCTGGACCGGTATTCGCGGTGGTGCCGAGCGAGTGTGCTCTCGCGCTCTCCGCGGCGCTCGTGAGGCTGCGCCGGGCGGGCGCGTCGGCCCCGCCCGAGAGGAAGAACTGCGTCACCTCCTCCTCTGTCCACAATACCATCTCGAGTATATCGCACTCGAGGTCGTCCGCGAAGGCCTCGGACCGAATCTCGAGGATCCGAGATTCAGATAAGAGTTGCCCATGGGCGGGGCGGACGCACTCCAGGTTCGGCCCTTTTGAGGTTCGCACCGTCACCCACCCTTTCCAGATCGGGTCGATGATCATCCCGCGCGTGCTGCCATCGGGCATATCGTGCAGCTCCTCATGAATCAAGTCGCACATCGATTGGCTTTGCAAGTCTGCAACCACGTACATGCCTTCGACTGATTGATACACGGGCAGCGCTCTGGCGCAGATGACGCGCCACCGGCTTGCCTCGTACTTCCGTCCACCGCGAATCAGCGTGGTTTGTTGACGGCTGCGCCACGCCTTTTCAGCCTTCTGGATCACGCGTGTGTTATGCGGAGATGGAAAGGATGGTGGCGGCGGCGGCGAGGCCGGTGGCGATGGCGGTGAGACCGGTGGCGATGGCGCCCGAAGTACAGAGTCCATGGAGAAGCCGTCCGATGATGCTGCGCGCACGGCGGAAATTTGTGCGAAGATAAATCTCGATTGTAGAGCTCCCGTTTGCAAATTAATTCGTTTGTGTCGGCGTTGTTATGTAACCGTAAACCGCGAGAGGCATCACGCACCTCGGAACGTTCGCCCGGCCCTCAAAACGTGAGCACATCGCCCTCGCCGTCGAGCAGATCGGCCAGCTCCTCGTCAAGCTCGCGCTCGAGCCGCGTCGCCTCGTCCTCGAGCTCAGAGATGAAGTCGTCCTCGCTCGCGCGCACACCGCCGCCCTCGGCCTCATCGTCGCCGAATCCCGCGAGGCGCGCTCGCGCTGCCATGGGCGACTCCTCGAAGTACGAAAAGTCCACGTTGCCCACCATGATCAGGTCGCCATTCTTGGCGCCAGCGGCTTTGAGTTGCTCCGAGGCTCCGAGGGCGCCCATGATGCGCTGGAAGCGGTCCTGCGCCTCCGCATAGTCCCAGTTGGTCATGGCGGCTGCCTTTTCGATGCGCGTGCCCGTGAGCCGCCACACGCCCGCGCCCTCTTCGACGACCTTGCACTCCTTCTCCTTATCTTCCTCGTCAAGCACCAGAAGGAGCTCCGTTGGGCGTGGCGGAGGTCCCTTGAGCTTCGCCGACGCGAGCAGCTTGCGAAGGCGACGCACGAGGATGTCGCACCCGTCGCGCGCGGCGGCCGAGATGGGCAGCAGCCGGTTGTGTCCCGCCGCCTTTTGAAGCGCGTTCAGCAGCTCTGTCTCGCGCGCCTTCACCTCGGGCATGTCGACTTTGTTGAGCACCACCACTGTGGGGATCTGTGCGAGCCACGGTGAGAAGAGCTCAAGCTCTGTGCGCACGGCCTCGAAGTCGCCGAGCGGGTCGGGCGCCGAGCCATCCACCACGTGCACGAGCAGCCGGCATCGCTCAATGTGTCGCAGGAAGGCGCGCCCAAGGCCAACGCCGTCGTGGGCTCCCTCGAGCAGCCCCGGTATGTCAGCCACTACGAAGGCGTCATCACCCGAGCCGTCGAGGGAGGGCTGGCAAACGCCCAGATTGGGCGTGATCGTGGTGAACGGATAGTCGGCGATCTTGGGTGTCGCGCGCGTCGTCGCCGCGAGCAGCGTCGACTTGCCAGCATTCGGGCAGCCGACCAAACCAACGTCAGCCACGAGCTTGAGCTCGAGAGAGAGCCAGCGCTCCGCTCCAGGCTCGCCACGCTCGCTCAGACGCGGTGTGGTGTCGCGCGCCGTCTTGAACGCCGCATTGCCACGCCCGCCGCGCCCGCCGCGCGCCACGCGCAGCTCGTCGCCGTGCCCGATCAGCTCACCCACCAACTGACCTGACTCTTCTTCTCGGACCACCGTGCCCGGTGGCACGCGCACCCAGCGAGACTCGCCTTGGCTGCCGTGGTTGCCATGGCCCAAGCCATTCTGGCCGCTCGTCGCGCGGAAGTGAACCTCCGGCTTCAGCGTGTTCAGACCCTCGTCGCAGACGAGGTACACAGAACCGCCGCGGCCGCCGTTGCCGCCGCACGGCCCCATCTTGGGCTTGTCCTTCTCGCGTCGGAAGGCGACGCAGCCGTCGCCGCCATCACCCGCTGTCACGCGGATCCGCGCACGGTCAAAGAAGAGCCAATCCTCCTGGCCCACGTCAACCCGATTCATCCCAGACGCGCCCACGTCCATGATGTCCAGCGTGTCCTCCTCGTCGGCCTCACCGTTGCCGCCGATGACGACCGCGCGCTCCTTCATGCACACGGCGGTGCGGTACGGCGCCGGCAGCTGGCAGTCCGTGCGGCATGGCGACGACAAGCGAGGCATGGCGGCGTTCCACGAGCCGCCGGCGAGTGCCAGAAGCCCCAGAAAGGCCGTGAGGACGAACAACATGATGAGAGATCGTTCGGAGAAAAGCGTCCTAAATCGGAACCAAACTTGAGTCCAAAACTTGACTTGACTTGACTTGGCCTGGGTTCACGATTTTCTTCCCCGCTTTCACTTGAACAAAGCGATGTGAAGATGATTTGTGATTACACATGACGATCACGTCCGTCATCGCACTGCTCGGCCTGTGCACGCCGGGGCTCGTTATCTCCGAGATCCGCAAGCTAGTCGCGGACCGCGGCCGCTGCACGCTTGCCGAGCTCGGCGATCATCTGCGCGTGGCCGGCGTGGCGTTGCCCGATGACACAATACTGAGTGACCTCGTGCTCCAGCACCCTGACGAGTTCAGACTCTCTGGCCCGCCGAATAATCGCAAGGTGAGTCTGCTTGCCCAGACCACCGAACGAGCGCTCCTCGACACCGTGCGGGCAGTGCTGCGCACGCACGGCCCGATGACGAGCGCCGAGCTGCGGCTGCGGCTGCGCGAGCAAAGGAGCGCAATCCCAGGACTCATGTCACTACTGCAGCGCCACGGCGGCGAGTTCGTCGTGCGGGATGGCGCTGTGCGACTCATGGCCGCACCAACGCCAGATTCAAAGGCCGCAGCCGGCGAAGCCATGGATCTGCCGCTGCCCGCGCCGCTCGTGCGGATGCACTCGCTCGCGCTGCCAACGACAATGGACGGGCTGGCGCCGGCGGCGAGGGTGCGAGAGGTGGTGTTTATCGACCTCGACAATCAGGCCTTCGCGCTCGAGAGGGTCGCCTGCAGTGCCGTGCAAGCGTCCGATGTGCTACTCCTCGCCTTCTGCGCGCGGCTGCACAACCCGCGCCTCTCCCAGGCCACGGCGGACAGCATGCAGCTATTGGCCGAGCGCGGGATGCTGCGGCTGCTGCGGCCGGAGCGCGACGGGCCCAACGCGGCCGATTTTGTGCTCGCCTTCTGGGCGGGCTGGCTGCACGCGCGGCTGCCGGCCGAGGTGAGCTTCGTTCTGCTCTCGGCGGACAGCGCACTCGAGCAAACGGTTGGCGACGCACTGAGCGGGCTGCAGCGTCAGGTGACGAGAGATCCGTCGTGTGGTTCCCTGAAAGTCCGATGAACAGATTTCTTCACCTATCGTTCACATGAACGGAATGACCTTTTTCGGGCGAGGAATGGGGCACAACGAAAGAGTGTTGGGCTGTGCGCTGGTCGTGCTCGTGGCGGGCATCGTACGGTCGTGGGAGTTCGTCGAGCGACTGGCGCGCAACCCATTCACGCCGGCAATTCCGCGAGCCGTCGAGCCGCGCTACCCGCTGGTCGAGGACGCGGTGCTCGCCTCGGACATCACGGTCGTTGTCGGCACGAAGGACACCATCACGCCGACGGTAACACAGCTGCGCCATCTGGCGGATGCGCTGCCGCAGGGCGTACGGGTGCTCTACACATTCCCTCAGCCGCTGTGGGAGGACGCCGACGAGTATGCCGCCAAGCTCAAGGAAGCGGCTGGCCTGCTTGGCGAGCGCGTGCGACTGGTGCCAGTCGGCTCGTTCTGCAATCCGTTCGAGGCGTGGCTGCAGGCAGTGCCGCTCGTGCGTACCAAGTACACGCTGCTCATGCACAATGATGTCTTCCTCCTCGACACGCGCGGCCACTTCCTCTCCGAGCTCTACGGCGCACTCGAGGCGCACCCTGAGCACACGGTGGCAGCACCGCAGATCTACGAGACTGAACTGCGCGGGCTGCTCACGACGCACCTGTTTAACACGAACCTGCACCTGCGCCTCAACGCTGCGGGCGTCGCCTTCATGTCGCACGAGGTCGACCTCGCGATGGGACTGAGCCGCGAGCCCGCTGACTTTGCAGAGAAGGTCAATCCGAACTTTCTCGAGGACCATGTGTTCCTAGTGCGTACTGCGGCGGTGGACGGGCGCCTCATCGACCCGCAGGCGGCCTTCACGCTCGAGTACGTCGACCTCCAGCTCAACATGCTCCGGCAGAACCTGACGCAGCTCTACGTGCCCTCGGCGCGCGCCGAGTTCCGGCTGTGGGAAGTTGGCTGGCAGGACGTGCCCTACTTTGTACGCCGTCGCTCCGAAGAGCAAGCCCGCCAGACGAAGCAGCATTTGGAGCGCAAGTGGGGCGTCGAGTTCCCGAACACGGGCTTCTGCAACTTCGTCAAGTTCTCGATCATTCGGCACGTGCGCCTCTCGTGGGCCGAGCTGCCCTCGCGATGGCTCGAGCAGGCCGCACTCTTCGCTGCCTGGTTTGAGATGGTCGGCTTCAACCGACACAATGAGCGACCCCTCGGCGAGCTGCTCGCGGTGCTGCCGGCGGCGCGCGCCGATGTCCACTACGGCGGCACGAGCGCCGCTGCGAACGTCACCGCTGCTGCCACCGCTGCTGCCGCCGCTGCTGCCGCTGCGAGCGCTGCCGCCGCGTCACTGCCGCCGCCGCCGCCGCCGCTCAACCTGAGTTTGGGGCTGAGCCTCACTTCGCGGCGCGAGCTCGTCTCGACTTCGAAGGTGGATCCGTCGGATTGGGTGCGCAGTGGCATCGGCGAGCTCCTTCGCTTCCAACCCAACCCCATCCGGCTAGAGACGCGCTACCAAGTGGAACACATGAGCCTGGCCGTGCTGCGCGTGCCGCTGGGTCCACCGGGCGCGTCCTCGCCCTTTGCACGCGAGGCAGTGCTGCCACTGTGCGGCATGCTCGTGCGTGAGCGTGCGACCGACGTGTGCTGGATCTACGTGGCGCCGCACGCATTCGACCATCCGCTCTTTCAGGTTCGGGCTCAGGCCCAACACGAACACGCACACGAACCCTCACCCTCACCCTCACCCTCACCCTCACCCTCACCCTCACCCTCACCCTCACCCTAACCGCATGAATTCGACCATCCACTCCTTCAGGCGATCGAGTCGCTCGGGCTGCCGCTGCGCGTGGGGCCACGCATCGCGCTCGCCCTCGCGATGAAGCTCACGAACGAGAACCTTGAGCCTGGCCGACATGACTCGCAGCTGCGCGCGCTCGCGGCGGCGGGCGTGCAGGTGACCATGTGCGGCGAGCACCATTGGCGATGCGAGCTCAGCGCGCATTTCCCACACGACGCGCGCCTGCTCGCATGGACCGGTCGCATGAATTCATGGCCTAAAGTGGTTCGGACGCTGCTCCCACACGCGGAGGAGCTGCACGGCCTCTACTCGGCGATGGCACTGCTCGTGTGTCTCGGAGCCGCCGCGACCGCCTACTCGGCGACGCAGGCCAAGTTTGCGGTGGGCGTCCTTGCGCTCGATTGGGTCCTGACGTTACTCGGGGTACGGCTCGCTCACGCGCCCGTGCTCGCGCATGCATCGAGCCTCTCGCTGCTCCGCCCGACATGGCGCTGGCTGCTGGCGCTCTGCTGGCTGCTCTCGCTGATCGGCGTGCGCACCGCTATGCTCTCGCGCCTCGAGTCACTCGCCTTCGCCACGGCCATCGTGGCGCTCTGCTCGACGCGGCGCGTCTACCTCGCGCTGCTGACGCTCAACGCGAACCACAAGCCCTCGCTGGCGCTGCCGCTGCTCGCCTACCTGCGACTGCTCGGTCCGCCAGACACGGCGCCGCCTGATGCGGCCGAGGACGAGGCGCTCGTGGCGCTCGACGGGCCGACGGAAGAGCTCCGCCGCCGGCGCCTCGTCAGCCTACGCACCCTGCGCGCCCAGATCGTCTTTCGCTGGCCGCGCGCGAATGAGGTCACTGCGGCGCTCTGCGGGGCTCTGGACCAGGCCACGCCCCTCGTCTGCGCCCTCAGGGCGCCCACGAGGGCGCCTTCCGTGGGCTCCGCTGGAGGAACGGGCGCCGTCACGGGCGCAGCCGGTGGGGCTGCGAGTACCAAGGGTGGCGAGAGTGCCGGCGAGAGTGCCGGCGAGAGTGCCGGCGAGAGTGCCGGCGAGAGTGCCGGCGAGAGTGCCGGCGAGGGCGGTGAGAATGCCGGCGAGGGCGGCGAGAGTGCCGGCGAGGGCGGTGAGAATGCCGGCGAGGGCGGTGAGAGTGGCGGCGAGAGTGGCGGCGAGGGCGGCAGCACGGGCAGCCGCCAGGCGGAGCCCCCAACCTCGCCGCACTTGGAGCCGCAGTCGACCTCGCCAGCTACCGCGGCTTCGCCCGGCGCACACGCCGCGTTTACTATGACGCCCGTGCCACCCGTCTCGCCTATTGGACCTCCCGTAGCGCTTGGCGCCGGCGCCGATGACGTTGCGTCGCTCGCGGAGGCGAACCGCGCGATGCTGCGACGGATCACGCGCAAGGAGGAGGTGCACTTCCACTTGAGCGGCTCCGAGGCGTTGCAGGCAGCCGCACGACTCGTGCGCGCCCATACGGGGCGACCTCTGCTGGTCACGTTTGGTGGCGCAGCGCCCGGGTGGTCCGATGGCGTGATGGCCGAGGGCCTCGCGCTCGGGGAGGAGCGTTACGCATGCAACGTGCTCACGCTGCGGGAGCGTTGCTCGGCTACCCTCGCCGTGCTGCGGCTTCGCCGCGACGAGATCGCGGGCGTCCTCGTCTCGCCTCTGGCGGGCCTCGCGCTCGCCGAAGCTGACGCCCCCGCCCCCGAGCGTGCTGCCGAGCGCGCGGCTTATCGCCATTGGCTACACGAACTGCGCGCGGCGTGCACGCGCTGCCACGTGCCGCTTCTCCTCGACGAGACCGCGACAGGCTTAAGACTCGGGCTCGGTGGCGCACAGGCGTACTTTGGTGTGGAAGCCGACCTTGTGTGCCTTGGCAAGAGCGCGGGCGGCGGGCTGCCACTCGGAGCCGTTTGCGGCTCGAGTGCGCTGCTCTGCGCGAGCGAGCCGCGGATGGCGCTGCGTGCTGGCGCTCCGCACGGCACGGGCGGTGCCGCCGAGCACCCCGCGCTCATGCGCTGCACGAACGGGTTCTTGCGCACCCTCAGCGACGAGGAGGCCGTCGCTCATGAGTTCGCAGCGCTCAACGCGCGGATCGAGCGCTGGGCAGCCGAAGTCAACGAGGAGCTGCGTACGGCGGGCCTGCCAATGCGCGTCGCGTCTGAGGCGTCGGTCTGGGCGATCCGCCACCTGCAGCCGGGCCGCCACCACTTCGTGCTCCTCCTCTACCTCGCCGTACAGCTCGCGCACACGCGGCTGAGCCTCGAATGGATCGGCCCGAGCCGCCTCGTGCACCACAGACACACGAGCGCGGCCGAGCTCGACACGCTCCACCTTGCCCTCGTACGTGCGGCGCGTTCCATGGTCGCCGATGGCTGGTGGGCGCCTCCCGAGCAGGTGCACGTGAGCACCGTGGGCGCCATCCGGACGCGCCTCGCCGCCGAGCTCGGCATCGCGCTCGGCGTGCGGCTCGCGGGCGCGCTGCGCAGCTTTCTGTCGCTTGGAGCAAAGTGAGAGGGAGATTTGTAACTGGACAAGCTACCCTACCAATTGGCGGGACACCCTGAATTTCGTTTTCGGTGGGGGAATTTCCGAAACGGTGAGTCGAAGCGGGAACCTACTGCTACTCGTACTAACGGTAACGCGGCGAGAGCGCGAGACTGGTTGAGCCCTGGCTGTCGAGCTGTCGAGCTGTCGAGGCGTTGTCGAGGCTCCGTC
>ENA-UOUZ01000038-UOUZ01000038.1-mixed-culture-metagenome-genome-assembly--contig:-NODE-38-length-61483-cov-99.176499_pt1 | contig 61483 bp, 48 predicted proteins | sample MGYA00238154_ERZ761575 | MGnify/ENA primary metagenome ERZ761575 (study PRJEB28896, sample SAMN07631632) | mixed culture metagenome | isolation source: Freshwater growth medium | place: USA...
GGTGGCACACCTGAAGCCGTTCGTTTGGGTGCGACGCGACTACTTCAACGAACAGGTGAGTGAGCCCCCACCGATGGCCATCGATGGAGCCCCTGGGGACCTGATGGACCGCCACTGACCCAGCCCGATCTCGTACGATCTCGTCCGATCTCGTCTGATCTCGTCTGATCTCGTCTGATCACCTCTGATCTCGTCCGATCTCGTCCGATCTCGTCCCATCGAGCAGCCCTTCCTGCTGCGCCTGCTCGAGGCGCACGGGCTCGCGATCGAGCTCCACCGAGACGACTTCTATGCGGGCCGATGGCACCAAAAGCTCGAGCAGGCCTACGCGTCGGCGCCCGGCACGGCGCCCACCGGCTCGCCCACGGTGCGCCGTCCCGACTGCCGGGGCGGCGAAGTGGTCGCCATCGTGCTCGAGCGCGAGGCGCGGCGGGGCGCCGCGCCCGTGAGCGGGGACGGCGTCGCGTCGAAAGAGGATGGTGGGGCGGTGAAGCCCCGGGTCGTCGACGGGTATCTAATGCGCCGTCCGCCCGCGCGCGACAGCACGTCGGCGGTGCTGCGCTGGAGCTGGAGCGAAGAGGGAGGAACCTCCCTACCGGTGCCCCCCCCAGCGCCACCCCCCCCGCTCCTTCCCGTGGCGCCAGACAACGTGCTCGCATCAGTGGCCGCGGAGGCTCCCGCGACGGCGCCCTTTGCGGGCTTCACAGTCCTCGAGGGCCCACCCGCGTATCTCGCGCTCTCTCCCGCCGCCGGCACGGACGCGCCACCGCCCTTGCTAGGCGGCGACGGCGGCGAGGTGGGAGGTTTGCTGCCTGACGTGATCGAGTTCGTCAAGCTGCTCGGCGGGCTGCGCCGCCCCGATGCGCAGCTGCCCGCCCCTGGCAAGCCAACTGACCTGATCGAGGCGGCGAGCTGCTTCCGCTGGCCGTCGGCGGACTCGGCGGCCACACCCTCGTACTACGATGAGCTCGTCTTGGCACGTGCGCCGGGCCGCCTCGATCTGATGGGCGGCATTGCCGACTACTCAGGCTCGCTCGTGCTGCAGATGCCCATCCGAGAGGCTTGCCTCGTCGCCATGCAGCGCCATCCATCACCTCCGCCCGGCGAGCTCGCCAAGCTCCGAATCGTCTCTCTCGGCGCGGACGACAACCACCGCGCCCCCGCGTTCGAGATGCCACTCAAGGCGCTGCTCAAGGCAGGCAGTGCGGACGGCCCTATCACCTACGAGGCGGCCCGCGCTCTCTTCAAGGCGAATCCATCGACGCAGTGGGCCGCGTACGTGGCCGGCTGCCTCCTCGTCCTCGCGCGCGAAAAGGTACGCCTTCGAAGAGATCATTTTGGAGTGAGAGGCTGCATGCAAGTGCTCATCACGACGCCCTCCCCTCCCCACAGGGAGTCGACTTCGGATCGGATGGGCTCTCGATCTTGCTGCGCTCGGATGTGCCTGAGGGCAAGGGCGTCTCGTCGTCCGCGTCGATCGAGGTGGCCTCTATGTGCGCCTTGCTGCAGTGCTATGCGCCCGAGGTGGCGGCGGTCTGCGGCCCCGCTTTGGCGCCCGGTGCGGCGCCTGGTACCATCCCAATCTCGGGTCGCGAGCTCGGTCTGCTCGCCCAAATGGTCGAGAACCGCGTCGTGGGCGCTCCGTGCGGCGTCATGGACCAGATGGCGTCGTTGCTAGGGCGGCAGGGGCAGCTCCTTGCACTGCTCTGCCAGCCCGCCGAGCCGCTCGCGTATGTCGACATCCCAAGCTCGCTCTCCGTCTGGGGCATCGACTCGGGCATCCGGCACGCCGTCTCAGGCGCCGACTATGGCTCCGTGCGCGTCGGCGCGTTCATGGGATACCGTTGGCTGCAGCAGCGCGCGTTTGCTCGGCTGATCGAGGCGAAGCGTGATGAGGCCGAGGACGGCTTTCAGGACAGCCTCGCTGTCTCGTCACCCACCCCCCCATCGCGCGTACCCCATCCAGCTCCGAGCTCCGAGGACTTGCCTAATGAGGACCTTGTGACGAAACTCGGAGGATTGTCTAATGAGGACCTCATGACGAAACTCGGAGGATTGCCAAATGAGGACCTCATGACGAAACTCGGAGGAGGCTACCTCGCGAATGTCAAGCCCTCTGAGCTCGCTGCCCTCGCCACGCTGCCGGAGGCCATCAGCGGCGCCGCTTTCCTGGCAGAGTTCCCCGACGGACACGGCGATACCGTCACGACCATCGCCCCTGAGACGACGTACGCCGTGCGCTTACCCACCCAGCACCCAATCTCCGAGCACTTCCGCGTGCAGACCTTTGCGGAGCTGCTGCATGGAGAGCCGGTAGCCACCGGCCCCTTTGGGCGCCAGGTCGAGATGCTCGGCGAGCTCATGTACCAATCCCACGCGTCCTATACGGCGTGTGGTCTGGGTTCCGACGGCACTGACCGCCTTGTCGAGCTGATCCGTCGCGCTGGCGTCAAGCGTGGCCTGTACGGCGCCAAGATCACCGGCGGCGGCTCAGGCGGTACTGTGGCCGTTTTGGGTCATGTGGGGGCGGGCGAGGCCGTCGAGGCAGTCGTCGATCAGTATACTCGCGAGTACGGGCACAAGCCGTACGTCTTCACGGGCTCCTCGCCGGGGGCGCTCGCCTTTGGCCACCTGCGGCTGCGCCCCATCTGAGAGCCCAGCACAGCGCCCCATCTGAGAGCCCAGCACAGCGCGCCCCATCTGAGAGCCCAGCACAACTCATCCTAATTGTGGGATTAATTGAGGGGTGCGCGGGCTGGCGCACAGGCGCGGGGGCAGCGCGCTTCAGCGCGCTCAGCGGGCGCCTGGGATATGTGATCAGAGTGAGTCAGTGCGCACTGTGAGCATGGCATCAGGCGGTCACGTCCGGTCAGTCGCGTGTTGACTTTGGACTTTGGCGGTTCTGCTAGACGAAGATCCGGTCGCGAGGGAACCGGACGAGCGGAAGTGGGAACGGGTGCGCGCGGGCGCGACAGCAGCCGCGCGCGTGGCACGCGCGAAGCTACACACGACGTCGACACAAGACCCGCCGACACGAGGTCACAGTGTTGAACTGAGACGTCGATAACTGAGACGTTCCCGGGAAACTGAGACGCCTACCGACTGTGGGTCCCGCGGGGACCGCCCGCTTTGTCGTCGGCTTTGAAAGATGAAACCCGCTATATTTAATTGGAGCTTCAAGTCGTCCTCTTCTTGCATTATTTCGTTGTATGGGAGCACGCGCACACCACACTCACGAACACGGGAGCCAACCCAGCCATTCGCGCACGGGACCAGTTCAGTGGCGCACCGGCACGCATACGTCACGGGTCACGCGCAGCCGGCCAGCCGCACACACGCAGCTCGGCTGGCGGTACGGCACGGCAGAGCGCGTATTCCTGCGAGCCCACCGCGGCGCCCATGCCCGCACAATGTGGTTCAGCGGACTGCGCGCGATAACTCGAGCCCTCATCGAGAGCCCTCACGGCACATCTAGAGCTCCTCCTTCTTGCCCTTGATGGCGACCTTGTACGCGTCCCTCGCGAGGTTCTCAAGCTCCTCCTTGCCAAAGGGCTTGAGCGTGCCGGTCATGTCCTCGGCGAGCGCCTTCTTGGCCTCCGCCGAGGCCGCCTCGATGGCAACCTTGACCGACGGCTCCTCCGCCGCGCTCACCGCCTCCGACACCGCCGCCTTAATGAGCTCGATGACGCGCTCGCGCTTGGCTGCCTTGACCGCGTACTCGCGCTCTTTATCCTTGTCCGATTTGCCCTTCTTCTTCTTCTTGCTCATCCAGCTATTGTATGTCTCCTTGTCGTCCTTATTCAGCTCGGAGATCTCGTTGATGTGCAGCTGCCGCTTGCCATCGGCCCAGTACAGGGCGAGGCCCTTCTTCGTGTTCTTGGGCAGCGCGGCGCGGCACTCCTCTGATAGTGCCTCGGGCTGAGTGCGCTGCAGCAGGCAAGGCATCGTCTCGCCATTACCATGCGCGGCCGCGCACACGCCGTCGCCGCTGATGTCGGCCTTGCACCCTGCCAACAGCGCGAGGAAATCAGTGCAGCTCTGCGAGCGGTCGGCGAGCCCGTTGAGGCATGCGTCGATCCCTTCGGGCGACATGTCGCATGCTTCGTCCTCGCACAGGCAATGCGCTGCCGTGTCGTCCTCGCACGAGGGCAAAGCAGCAGCTGCAGCGAACATCAAGACCATGACGCGGCGCATGGTGGGCGCCATCGCGTAGCGGGAGTGTGAAAAGGCTGTTGAATCCGTAGTCGGCCGCCTAGACGGTCTTAAACAAACAATGGTAGGGGCACGCGCGGCACGCGCCCGTGACGACGCCCTTCGTGTCGTTGCGTTTGAGGAAAGAATGGGAGCTGATAGAGAGCCCGACGAGGTGTACGCGGCGAAGCAGAAGCTCGGTCCGTTCATCCAGGGTCTGCTGGACAGCTGCTGCAAGGATCAGCCCGAGACGCTGCAACCCTGGCTGCTCGCGAAGCTCGTCGAGACCTACCCGGCCGGCGCTAAGGGCCTCAAGCTCGAGCCGGAGGCGACAGCGTGGAAGAAGCGCACGGCGACGGTGCCGATTATCGCGAAGAAGCAGCTGCTGCAGTATCTCGACGACATCCGCTGGTCGCCAACCGTCAGCGCCCTCGCCGAGCAGTGCTGCTACAAGCGGCCCGGCGATGCGAAGGCGTTCATGATTGAGATCCTCGCCGCTGGCGACGCTTTCACTGAGATGGAGGTGACGGCGGACGCGGACGCGGCGGCGGCAAAAATGCAGGCGCTGCAGCGCGGCCGAATGGAGCGCAAGAAGCGCGCGGATGCGAAGGCGGCCGAAAAGGCGGCCGAGAAGAAAGAAATGGATGCGGCGGCGGCCAAGATGCAGGCGGCGCGGCGGGGTCACGCCGACCGTAAGGTGGCCAAGGAGTTGCAGCTCGAGAAGGAGATGGCGAAGAAGGCAGAGAGGGAGGCCGCGGAGGCCAAGGCCGCCGCCGAGGCCGCCGCCGAGGCCGCCAAGCAGGCCGCGGCGGCGACCAAGATGCAGGCGATTCAGCGCGGGAACATGGCCCGAATGGGTCCGAAGACGAGGGCCGAGGCCATGGCCGAGGCCGAGGCCGCCAAGCAGGCCGCAGAGGCGCCGCCGGAGCCGGCAGCGGACGAGCTGCCGTCGAGCAACCCGGAGACGGACGCGGCCGCGGCCAAGCTGCAGGCCGTTCAGCGCGGCAAGAAGGAGAGGGATGCGTACCTGGCGGCGAAGAAGGAGAGGGAGGCTGCGGCGGTCAAGATGCAGTCGATGCAGCGAGGCAAGAACGCCCGCAAGAAATTGGGTGAAGCGTGAGCTGCTGCTGAGGAGGCCGACGTCCTCGGACGAAGGACGGTTGACGCGGCTACGCGGCAACGGCCGCAGGGAGCGCTTCCACCGTTCGGCTCGGAAGGGCCCGTGCGTGGGCTGAGCGCGGGCGATTTCGCACCCCGTGTAGCTTCGAATACTTTAAGTCAGAGTTTGAGCGTGTGCCAAAGTGATGTAATATCACGATCCTCCAGTCTCTACAATCGAACCAGAACCAATCTCATTCAAGATACATAACAGATTATAACGTAACCCGCTAAGCCCGGAACCGAGGACGGCGGAATTATGCACTTTGAATTTCAGGAACCACCGCAGCCTTAGACACACGGCACGCACGATACATGGACAATCATACACAGTGAGACCATGCACGTCTGGCTCGAGAGGCAGCGGTGCAGAATCCTGCCGTCTCCACGACCACGTGCGACCAGTGACTCGTGATGACGGGTCGACGCGTCGGTCTAGTCCTATGACTGTCACGATGCGGGAGAGCGCCGGAGCACACGAGGCGATGGGCCCTTGTCGGAGCCTCCCGCCTGGAGCACACCATTGCTGAGAGGGACCCACGCCCTCTCAGAAGCCGCTGACTGCCGCGGCGGCGGTTCATGACTCCACCGGCCGAATGGTGCGCGCGCCGCGGCTCATGGACGAGCCGACGAGCAGGGCAGGCCCGTCATCCGCGCCGTTCGCGGCGATGACGACCGGGGTCGCGGGCGCCTGCAGGACGCTCACAGGCTGCGGCACACAGCAAAGCGGCACGCAGTGAGGGACGTTGAGCCCTAAGGCAGGGGCAGGTGGCCAGTGGAACTCACCGCCTGCTTCTCGAGCGATTTGACGAGACGCTTGCCGCCCTGCAGGTTGTTGTTGAAGCTCTCCATCGTTCGGATGATCTCCTTCATCTTGTTCTTCTTCGAGCGCTTCAGCTCGCGCAGGTACTGCAGCGGCGAGTTGAACCACTCACCGTATTTCCTCAGGCACTGTTCGCAGTAGTCGATGTCGCGATTGATCTCGACGACCTCGGCCTCCAGCACGTGCCAGTGTGCCTCCAGGCTGGAAAGCACGTTCACCAGATCGGATTTGGCATCCTGAGAGGGCACACCGGGGCCAGTTGTGAGATCCCGCGTGGCCGCCCCAGGTGGCTGGATGCAGAGCGAGCGTATCCGTGGAGAGGCTACGCAGATCTGCCAGAGGGGCAGCCCACGGGGCAGGCAACGCCGCAGCAACGCCACTGACGCGCGCTGGCTGGGACGTATTTCGGCATCGGGTGAAAGCAATTCAACCTCCATAGTGTCCGACTATTCACAGTCCGTTTTCCAGCATAGTGTGAAATAAACTCCTCGCCGACGTCGAGATCAATTCACAGAGTGTGCGCGACACAAGGAGCAAGATTGGTTGTTGGCTAGATGGCCCCCGCGCCCGCCGTGAAAGTTGTAGTTCCTATGTGTTGATGTGTTGTGAATGAATAGCTCTCTTTTTGGAGGGCTGTTTCTCAGCGTTCCGTGTGCATGTGTCTCATTTCAGAGTCCTTGGCAGCTCTCGCTCCTGCTGTGAATGCTTTGGTTTACGTCTTGTGTGTATTCATATGAAAGCTTTTTCGTGACATTGGCCTGTGCATGCCTGTATGACAATGCGCGGCCCTCGATACGCAACGGTTGGCATCGACGAGGAGATCGGTGTCGAAGACAGCGGCAGCAGCAGCTGTCTTACTGCTGTCTCGGCACCGCTGCGGCTCTTGCGGCGCGTGTGCCCGTGGGCGACACCCTTCGACCTTGTGATCCTTGTGATTCTGTTGGTGACTGCTGCAGTGATTGTCACCTTCTCGGCGGTGCATGACTTACACGCGACGACCAGCGAGCCTTGCGACCCGCTACAAATCAGCAAGCATCTGCATTGCGTGCCGCTCAACAAGCCGGGCACATTTGCCCAGGTATTGGAGGTCCAGGGAACTGAGCGCGAGCACTACTCCGTGGTCGAGAAGCAGCGTGCGGCGCAGCGAGGACACAAGCGGACACATGCGTCTCACAGAGATACAAATTCGTACGAAGGCGATTGGATAGACCCTGCGGTTGGCGGGCGCATGCCGGCCATCATAGGCGCGTAGCGCTGTAAAGCTTTAGGCGCGAGACGGCGAGGAAAGGTTCGGTTCCGTTCGATTTCGTTTCCATCTTGAGCGACGGGTTGAAGTGGTAAAACGCCCACTTTTTCAGAGCCCCACGTGAGCCGGACGCGTATGGTGTTACTACATGCATCGTCAGTCTCGAGATAATCGAGACTTGACGTGTTACTCGGAGCACTAAGGTAACAAGCTTAATGCAGACGGGCGCGTTCTATGTGTACGAGAATCGCCCGCGCAACGCGGCAAGCGGGACGTTCATTGGTAGCCCCACTTCCGCATCAGGCTGAGCACGTGCTCGTCGGGCGAGGCGTCCAGTTGCGTGCGTGCGCGGTGTTGTTGAAGGTGCCCGTAGGCCGCAAGCGCGCTTCCTCCAAACTGTCCAAATGGTCGCGGCGTGGAGGAAGGGTCGGCAGCACCTCGGAACGTTCCCGCCATCGAGGCTGCTCTGGGTGACGGCGGCCCTTGCGTTAGACCCGTCGGAGTCAGAGGTGGCGAGAAGCGTGGAGAGCTCGCCTCGACATACGATGTGGCATATGAAGGGCTCGAGCAAACCGCCTCGGCCGCGAAAGATGGGGTGGGCATGTGGAGCGGCGGCACCCCATGAGGCGCCCCATGATGTGCCGTCTGCCAGTCCGCAAAGTGGATCGTCTTACGCGCCAGCTGCACAGCGTCCAGCTGTGCGCGCTCGAGTGCCCTCGTCCGTGCCTCTGCGTCTGCCTTCGCCAGTGCGAGGTCGCACTTCTTGGCATGCAGCTCCATCTTGGTGTCCTCGAGCGCGGCCCTCGTGCCGTCCAAGTCTCGGCGCACATCGGCGAGGAGCCGTTGCACTCGCGCGAGCTCCGACGCTAACGCTTCCTGGTCGCGCATCGAATCTGAAAGCGCCTTGCTCTCAAGCTTCGCCTTTTCGCTCACCTCCGTGGCGGACAATGCCGCCTGCTCGGCGCGTCGAAGCGCCTCGTGCTCTCGGCGCTCCGCCTCACGCTCCCTGTGCTCCGATTCGGCCTGCGCGAGCGCAAACACGTGCTTGGCTTCAGTGTTGGCCTGCCTGGCCTCACCCTCGGCCCTCCTCGCCTCCGCCTCGGCCCTCCTCGCCTCCGCCTCGGCGTGCCGGTGATGCTCGAGCTCTCGCTTCGCGTTCTCTGCCTCGCGCATAGACGCTTGCGCAACCTCACGGCACTTTGCGACTTCGACGGCCGCCTCCTGCACCATGGCCATCTCGCGCCGCTTGGCTGCGTCCGCCTCCTCCTTGGCGGTCTGCTCGCGCTGCCTGGCGCGTGCCGCCTCCGTGCTGACCTCATCAGCCCAGCCGTTGGCGCGCTGCAAGTACAGCTCCTCCGCCGCGGCCGTCTCCGCCTTGAGGCGACGCCCCTCGTCGACAATTCGTCGGTTCTCATCTGCAACTCTTCGGCTCTCCTCCGCCTGCCGTCGGCTCTCCTCCTCCGCCTGGCGCACCTTCACGTTGGCAGCCGCCACCTCCTCGCGAGCAGCCTTGGCATCGCTCACGGCCCTCTGCTCCGCCTCTGCGTGCAACTTCACCAGTGCGCTCATCTCTTGAAGTGCGAGGTCTCGCTTCCATTCAGTCTCGGCCAGCGCCTCCCTTGCTGCTTGCTCGGCCTTGATCGCCGCCGCCTGTTCTCGCCTCGCCTCGGCCTCTGCGCTCTTGGCAGCTTCCGCGTCCTTTGCCGCCGCCTCCGCTTGCTGTGCCGCCAACTGCTGGGCGGCACGGCAACGGGAGGCTTCTTCAGCAGCTTGGCCCGCGTACATGTTCGCGCGCGCGGCTGCCTCCGCGTGCGCTTGCAAGTTGTGATTCGCCATCTCGTGAGCTCGTATCATCTCCTCTCGGATCTTGAACACCGCCTCACGCGCGTGTGCAGCATCTGCCGCTGCAGCATCGCGCTTCGCCTCGGCCTCGGCGATGGCAAGCGCGTCCTTTTCGCGCGCCCACACGGCGTCCAGTTCCGCGCGTTTCGCCATCGCAGTCGCGTTCTCCGCTTCCTGCTGGGTACGCTTGGCGTACGCCTCGGCCTGCCGCGCGATCGCTGCCTCGCCCTCTGCGCACTGCTGTGCCAGCCTAGCCTCCGCTTCGGCTTCGCGTGCCGCCGCCACCTCACGCTCAGCATGCCGTTGTGCGTCGCGACACCGCAAGGCCGTTGCTGCTGACTCTTCGGCTTGTCCAATAGCTCTGAGCATATCTTCGGCCATCTGCGCCTTGGCCAGCCGCATGTCTTCCTCCATCTGTGCTTTGGCTTCTCCCATGTGTGCCTTGGCTTCTGCCTTGGCTTCTGCCGCCTGTGCCTTAGCGAAAGAGAGGGCTTCGTCGGCCGCAGCGGCTTTCCTTTCGGCTTCGACGACCCTTGCCTCTGTGGACGCCGTCACGGCCGCCGTCAAGGCCTCCATCTTCGTCACCGCGGCCGCCACCCTGGTTTCCGCAGCCGCCGCAGCAGCCTCCGCCTTAGCCTCCGCCTTGGCCTCCGCGGCCGCCGCCCTGGCCTCCGCGGCCAACACGGCCGCCGCCGCCTTGGCCTCCGCGGCCACCGCTTTGGACTCCGCGGCTGCCGTCTTGGCCTCCGCGGTCGCCCGCGCCTCAGCCACCGCCTCGTGCTGCCATGCATCGGCGGCTGACGTCTGCAAGTCCTTCACCGCACCTTCGAGCCCTTTTTGCCAAGCGCTCATCGCCCCCATGGACATAAGTCTCGACTTCGCCTCCGCTTCCGCTGCCACCGCCCGTGATTCCGCGGCCACCGCCCGTGATTCCGAGGCAGCTCTCGCCGCCTCTACCGCTGCCCTCTCGGCCTGTGCCTTGCTCAACGCGTTCTCCGTGCTCCGTACTCGAGCCTGCTCGGCGGCGCATTTGCGCTCCAGCGCTTGCAAGGAGCTCTGGAGCTCCCTCAGCACCCTCTCATGATCCTTCTGGAGCTCCCTCAGCACACTCTCATGCCCCCTCTGGAGCTCCTCGACGTGACTCTCACGCCCCCTCTGGAGCTCCTCGACATGACTCTCATGCCTCCTCTGGAGCTCCTCGACGTGACTCTCATGCTCCCTCTGGAGGTTCAGAGCTACTCTCGTGGCAAGGACGTCTGAGTCGCTGGTCTGTGTCGATCTCTCGAGATACTCCACAGCCTGAGTGCACATATCGGTGAACTTCATCTTCTCGGGCTTCTCATCCCAGAACGATGGCCTCGGAACCGATGGTAGTCCAGTGGCTGGCGACGAATGCACATGCCCAGCGGCATTGAATTCGAGCGCTCGAAGCTCCTTCAGGCTCCGGTAGAGATCTTTGTACTCAATGTAGCCGCTCCTGTTGAGGTCGATAAGGTCAAACAGAGCGTCGACGGTCGCCTTGGGAACGTTGATCTGAAGCACCTTCACGGCACGATAGAAGTCCTGACGCGACACGAGCCCGTCGCCATTCTTGTCCCACTCTTCAAAGACCTTTTGTAACCTCGCCATGCTCGCATCCAAGACGTAGCGAAGTTGCTGGAGCGCATCCTGTCCCGCGGCTATGACCACGCTCGCCGGGGTCGCTGGTCCGGATTCCGTGTCGGCGAGCATCGACCGTAGGCGCCCGCTGATGGCCATGATTCGATTGATGTGATCGTGCCGAAGCAGCTCGTGTATCTGCCTATTGAGCTGATGAAAGTCGAGCTGCCCCGCGTGGTCGCAGTCGAGCGCGGAAAACACGTCCAACAGGTCTCCATCAGAGCTCCCATCCGTGCTGCGCAATTGGAGCACTCGCAATGCGCGACAGAATTCGCTAGCATCGAGCGTACCGTTGTGGTCCTTGTCCACAGCGTCGAACAGCTCCGCAAGGCGCTCTCTGCGGTCGGCGAGCTCTTCAAGAATATCGATGACGAGGTGCTCTTTGTGGTAGGCGATGGCCGAAATCTTGCCGTCGCCGTCTGTGTCCAGCCTAGTGAAGAGAGCTTTCAGCGTCTCCGTCTGTGCTTTTGGATCGCGAGAACGCACCATCGTGCAAAAGTCCTCAAAGGCCATGCCGCCCTCTTTCGAACTCAGATGAGGCGTGATCAGAGGCGCGCTCAAGGTGTCTCTGGGCGAGGGTGAGGGAGCGGGATCCGTGGCAGCTGTATTCTTGCTCCCCGGGCTGGCGGGTCTGGACGGCTTGCTGCTGCTGCCCGGGCTCGAAACCTTCCTGACGGGAGTACCGGAGGTGCTGCTGGGTGCAGCGATCGGACGAGGTGGCACGCGAGTCGCGCCTGCGGTCGCGCCTGCGGCTGGCGCGGGCGGCATTGTAAAGTCGCAAAATGCGACGTTGCGATTCCGCAGCAAAAACGAAATCTGTTGTCGCGCTGCTACTTTTCTAGTAAAAACTTTCCCGGTAAGGTAAAAAGCGGCCCGCCTCTCTGCGCGCGGCGCATTCGTATAGGGGGGGGCGCTGAATTTCCTGAAATCTGAATAACAGTTTCAGATTGCGTGTTGTCAGCCCGGCTGTAGAACGGCCTACGGCAGCATGTTCAGCATGCCCATGTCGCATGTGGCTGGACGGTAGCGTGTTGGGCCGCGCGCCGGTGTAACTGTAAACTGACTGACTTATAAAATCTGCTTCAATCAAATTATCGAAAATCATTATAGAATCATCGGATGTGACCCAATATGCGGCGCGGCGGCCGGCCGGGCTGCGGCCGGGCCCCGCACCGTAGTGCGTAGACCGTAACACCCAAACACCGTAAGCACCTTTCTCGGTGGCTCTCTGCCTCTCGGTCGTCACTGACGGCCCCCAGCACGGTTTAAGCTTCAACTGACAACTCCCGTCCATCAGGGAAGGCCCATGTGAGTCTACTTGGAACAGTCTCGTGCTAGTGCCCTCAGCCGAGGGTGGGATGGTTTCGCCACTTTTCCCCACAGCTCACATCGCTCATGTATGAGCGCTCGTCCCGAGGCCCGTCGCGCTCGTGCCCTACCTGCCGCCACGGCCCTACCTGCCGCCCTACCTGCCGCCGTACCTGCCGTACCTGCCCTACCTGCCGCCACGGCCGCGGCCCCTGCCTCTGCCGCCGCCCATGCCTCTGCCGCCGCTGGCACCGGCGCCGGCAGCGCCGGCGCCGGCAGCGACCCCATTGAGAGTCCATTCGCCGCCGTGTTGAGCACTCCATTTCCATCCCGGGCGAGTCTCACTCGCGTCGATCAGGTGGCGCGTGCCGTGGAGGGTGGAATGGAGCAGCAGCTTGGGCGCATCGCGCTGCCTGGCGACGAACTTCATCGGCCACCAGCCCTGCTCATGGCTCATTTCGAGATCGTGGCCGGGCTTGAGAGTGGCTTGCCAGTCCGCCGGCGGCGCAGGCGGCTTGGGACGTAGCCGCGTCGTCGGCACCTGGCGAGGAAGGCAATCACAGGTCATCAGTGGCCATTCGAGGTCATTCGAGGTCATTGGAGGAACTCAAAAAAAGAAGAAATCAGAGTAAACGAGGTCAGAAATGATTCACCTCTTCCTTTGCTTGAGTGCTCGCCGTGGGCGCCTCGAAGAGCTCATCGTATACGACGGTGGCGAAGTCGGCTTCCTTGGCTGCAAGGACTTCAGCCGAGTACCAGCTGCCCTCGTAGCCCACCTCGACGCCACGCACCTCCACCTCCATCCCGAAGCCGAACCGGAACGCTGGCACCGTCGGGACTTTCTTCTTGAGAGGCTCATCATCCTCTGCACCTAGTGATGAGGGACGCAATCGGAGGCCATCAGAGGCCATCAGAGGTCACTCAGAGGTCACTCAGAGGTCACTCAGAGGCCATCAGAGGTCACTCAGAGGTCACTCAGAGGTCACTCAGAGGTCACTCAGAGGCTTATCATCCTCCGCACCGCCTGCGCCAGCCGTGCTCTTGCGCTTCTGGCCAGCGGCGCTGGCGGCGGCGGCCTTGGCGGCCTTGGCGGCGGCTTCGGCCTCTTCTTGCGCCCGCAGCTTCTTGAGAGCTTCCACCGCCACCTTCTTGGCTGCCTCGTTGGCCTTCTGCACCCGCGGGATGTCGCTCGGCGGCACCTTGCGCCACTCTTTGCGCTCATCTTCCATCCCAAACTCCTCGATGAAGTCCTCTTCGCCATTCACCATCGCGCGAAACCGGCCCCCTCCGAGCACCGCGACCACCTCGGCGGGCTTCCATGACACCTGATTCGTGTTCCCCTCTTCCTCGGCCACCTAATGAGAAAGGCAATCAGTGCCCATCAGTGGCTCCACAGGCAATCACTAGGCAGTCCCCTCGGCTACGGCAACCTGATGAGAGAGGCAATCAAAGGCAATCACTAGGCTGTCCCCGCATTTTCGTCACTACCTCAACCTCGAGCAGCTCGCCTAGTTTGGGCATGCCTGATGAGAGAAGCAATCAAAGGCAATCAAAGGCAATCCCTGCACCTCGACCTCGAGCAGCTCGCCTAGTTTGGGCACGCGCGCCTCGTCATAGATAGGCACCATCGACGACGATCGGCTCAGCCCAACAGGCCCGCCCGCGCCGCCCGCACCGGCCGCGGCACCGCTGCCGTCGCGGAAGGCCTTTGGCTTGACCACAGTGCGCCCTCGAGTCGTCTCAGCGACAGGCGCATCCTCGGTGCTCGGCAGATTATGCGCACGTGGCGGCATTGGGCCGGGCTGCGCGGGCAGCGTGCGTCCCTCGCAGGCATACAGCCAACCATTCGCCCAGCCCTGCCACGTGTATCGAGGCCGCAGCTGCGCCAGCCGAACCTCTGTTGGCGGCTCATCTGCGGGCCGGCAGCTCAGTTTCACCTTGGCCTTGGCCACCTTTTTATCCACGCCGCCCGGGCGCACGATGCGTTCCACAGTGGCCTCCCACCACGCCTCGTCTTCGTACACATCGCACAGCTCCCCTTGGCGTACGTTGGCAGCCCAGCCCGCGGGCGGCGCGGGCGGTGCCGGACGCACGTTGGCCACCTCGACGGTGACGTTCGGCGGCTCGGCGGCGTTCGCGAGGTACGCCACGAGCAGAGTCGAGTCGTCATTCACCTTGAGCACCTCGGCGGTGTTCCATCCAGGCGCCGGCTGGCGGCTCACCGAGAGCACTTTGTCGGGCACGCCGTCCTCTGTGAGTGTGTAGAGGTCCCCAGCCTGCACCGCCGCGGCCTTGACTGTCCGACCGCCCGACAAGTAGCCCGAATGCCACGGCGTCACTGTAAGAGAGCCGGCGCTCGTCGTGATGGTGACGAGCTCGGCCATCGTCTCGACCGCCACGCCCCACTTGTACGTCGCATCGGGGTCGCCGCCGCCGACGACGACGTCCACCGACGATGCGACACCCCCGGCGCCGCCGCCGTCGCCGCCGTCGCCGCCGTCGCCGCCGTCGCCGCCGTCGCCGCCGCCGTCAGCGGGCAAGGTGCCTACGCCGCTTGCACCGGCGCTGACAGCGTGCGCGGCGGCGCGGCTCGGCTTGTGAAGCATCGACTCGACCTCCGCGATCGTACGTGTCACGCCGCCCAGCATCAGAGTCCACTCATCGTCTGAGGCGCGGTGCTGCCAGCCCGGGCGCAGCAACGCTGCCCCCACCTCGTGCACCTTTCCGTAGCGTACGGCGTGCACGCGCAGCGTCGCGCCGCTCCGGCCGAGGTACTGCACCTCCCACCAGCCGTTCTCATAGGAGAGCTCGACCTGGTCGCCATTGGCGAGCCGGCGCGTCCACGCGGTGGGCGTCGGGCCGGCGGGCGCCGGCGGCGGCACAGGCCTCATCCGGTTGAGCGCCACCCACTCCTGGTCTTGGTCGGGGTATGCCGTGTAGGTCACGAGCGCGCGCGGGCCGGCGGGCTTGCCGGCGCCGACGTCGGCTTCGCCTTCCTGCTCGACCTCGACGATCTCGACCGCGTACCATGAGCCGATGAGACCCTCGTCCAGGGACGTGAGCTCCATGTGGTCACCGACTGCGACCGGCGGCCCCTCGGCCGGCAGCACGGGAATGGGAAATGCGGCGGGCGAAGTGAGAGCCTCGGCGCCCTCGGCCCGCGGTGCGGCATCGGGCGGCGGTTCGATCTGCATCGACTCGGCGGAGGACTCAGCCATCCTGTGCTTATAGGTGATACACGAGTGAGTGAGTAGGAGAGGAGACGTGCGACGAGTGTGCCGTTCGGGTGTTTCACATGAATACAAGGTACCGGGAAGTTGGCAGTCGGGTGCGCGTTGCAGCTTAGATAGGAAGTACAGCAGCATCTCGAGAAAGATACAGCGATTCCCACCGGAACTCGTAGAAGACACAGGGAGGAGCAGCCCTTATTTATTTGTATTTGCTTTGCTAGATGACGACGAGATTTGGACCTCACATGTGACTTGACTTGACTTGACTTGACTTGACTTGACTTGACTTGCACTTGTACCCGGTAGGATTCCGAGCGGACGGCTCTGCTCGGGTGGGTCCAATGCAAGATTTCGGAGACGGACGTCCCGACGCGCGGGTCAGGGGGCGGCCGCCGGCGGTGAAACAGCAAGCCCATGGGCGCTGAACAGAGCGTCGATCGGAAAGAGGCCGTCGAATTGATGGACGGCACTTCGTCGCTGACGAGCGCCGACACATCCGGCACCCTGGCCTCCTCCGAGTCCTCTGACCCCGCCGCACATTCATTGGGGGACTTAGTGGCGCCGTCCTTGCCGAATAAATGTGCGGTGGTGGCGGTTGATGCACACGCGCTCATGACCTCCGTTGTTGGCTCGCACGCGTTGCGCGTCAAGGGAGAGGACGGCTTGCGCGTTGAGCGACTTGTCATCGGTGGAGACGTCGTGCTATGTGCGGCGATTGCGGACGGTCACGGCGGGCCTGAAGCAGCTTCGTTCGTGCTGAAGCACCTCCTCGAACTCCTTGCCGAGGAGAGCTGTGGGGACTCGAGCGGCAGCGCGCTCGCGCAGGCCATTGAGCGCACCTTCGTCAGGTTGCACGCGCTGCTGCACGCGGACGAGCGGCACACGGCCGGCACCACGGTAACGGTGTGCCTGATCAACGAGACGCGCGGCGAGCTGACGATGGGGAACGTGGGCGACTCGGCTGCTTTCCTTGTGCTTGCCAATCCTGCCAATTCTGCGAAGCCCAAGCAGGCCGGGATCCGCCTCACGAGCGAACACCGCCTGCAAGAGAGCGACGACGAACGTCGTCGCGTCAGTGAGGCGGGGGGGAAGCTCGGGCAAGTGGTCGTCGGCGGGTTTCCGAACGGGCCGCTGCGCGCCTTCCCAGGTGGCGTGTGCTGCGCGCGCGCGATCGGCGACAGCGATTGCGGGCCGTGGCTGAGCCCCGTGCCCGACACCAAGGTGATGCCCTTCCCTGAGGCCGCCTGTGTGCTGATCGCGAGTGACGGTGTGTGGGATGCACTCCCGTGCGAGACGGTCATCAAGCGAGCCCTCAAGTCAAAGGACGTGCACGAGGCCGCCAAAAGGATCGTGGACGAAGCCCTGCGCGCTCGCGGAATGCGCGACGACATCACGTGCGTGTGCATCGTGGGCGGCAGGAAAGGTTTGTCGGATGCCATCACGGCGGAGTGCCCTGCGACGAGCGCTGCACAGCCGGCGCACAATTGGTTTCGCAACGCGCCGAGCTCGCACAGCTCTTATCGCGATGAGAGCTCGCACGGTTCCTTCATAAGGCGAGCTCTCAGACCATCGTACGAGGCGACAGATCCGAATAAGGAGCGCACTGAGTTCTCGCACGGCTCCTCCACCGAACCAAGCGTGAGTTCGTGTGCGGGCTCCTCCACCGAACCAAGCGTGAGTTCGTGTGCGGGCTCCTCCACCGAACCAAGCGTCAAGAGCGGTACGCGATTCGCGATGTTCGCGATGTCACAGCTGATGACCTCGTCGCTGCATAGCAGCGCCACAAGCGTGTCGAACAAAATGTTGGCCGACTCGAGTGCCAAGAGTGGCGCACTGTTCCTGAGCCTTACAGCTGTTAGCCAGGGCGACCAGAAGCCCTTTGATGCCACTCTTACGAAGCCCTCGTTCAAGGGCATCTTCGATGGCAGTCACAAGAACTCCTCATCCATGGGCCTGAGGGGGCTCGAGAGCGAGGTGCACTCTGATTGCCTCCCTGATTGCATTCTGATGAGCTCTAATTGCCTCACTCATCATCTCGCAGGTGCTCTTCGAAACGGATCGTATCGTGCTCTGGCCGGGCCCCAAGCAAAAGCCGGGCCCCAACCTCGATGGCGACAAGACCATCACCAAGGGAGGCAATCGGAGACCCCGCGCGATGACCACCGAAAAGTCATTCAGTCCCGAATAGCGCAGGAGACAGTCCTAGGGGATTACTAGGGGATGGTAAGGGGTCGGCAGAAGCTCCTGAGGCACCCGCAGCATCAATCGACCATCAGAGCGCCCTGGCCCTTAAATACCTGGCATGAGTGTCCACGCAATTCGTAACCACCCGCAGCACCAATCGACCCTGAGAGCTGATGAGCTTGACACGACGCATAGGGTGGAGACGTATCAAGAGCGCCTACCAATTCGCCGTGCGCATGGGTGATATGTTTGCCAACGGCAGCGACGCATCATTCAAGCAGCACGAGCCGTGAAGTGAGCGGAATTGCTTCTCATTTGAACCGTCCATTCTGCTTTCAGCACCACATTGGGACCTCTGCGACTGGGCGCTCTGGGCGATTGACTGCGCGGCCGCTCGGCTCGTTGGTATGCGGTAACATTTCACCGCCGTTGCGGTACATGTAACATTTCGGGAGGGGATTAATGTATAATGAGTATGCGTCGTGTGCGTGCCCGGCTCTGCAGCGCTTGCCTGCGCGCTCTATTAAAACCGTTCCACCGTACCGTGAGGGAGGTGGCCTCACTCCTCACTGGTGCGGTGCGCTGCGCGGCGTCTCCCTACGTCTACCCCCGCTCGTTCGACTGCGACACTCCAGTCAACACTCTCAGGTCCCTCGTGCGCCTATGAGCGGCGGCGCCGGCGCATATTTTCCTGTTGGCTGTGCCAGCGCATGACAAAATTGCGCCGGTCGCGCGCCATGATGGGCATCGGCTCGCTCATCAGCGCGCAGATCTGCTCGGCGAGCATGTCAACGTGCATCTCGGCAAGCTCGGGGTGGGTGATCGACTTCCGAGCGGCGGTCACTCTAGCATCCACTTCGGCGAAGACCTGGTCGGGATCGAGGCTGCCGGGGTCGATCATGGTGACTTCGCCGCCGGGGCGTCTTGGGGGGCTGGGGCCGCGCCCGCCCCCGCCCCCGCCCCCGCCCCCGCCCCCTCCTCCCCTGCCGCCGTAGCCGCTGAGCTTGACTTGGTCCTCGTACCAACCACGCACAAATTGGCGTTTCTGCTGCACGAGCTTCGGAGCGCTCTTGCGCGAGAATGTGGCCACGTGCTTCGTCACCTCTTGCAGCGTGGCCAGCGGCAGCTCGACGCGCGGATCGGCCAAGCCCAGCTGCTCGAGCATGCGTAGCAGGCCTTGAACGTCGCGAGGCGTGCGCAGTCCCGAGTCGCGATCCAAATTAGGCAGGTACTCGTATGGATCAGTGTACCTGTCCGCGTAACTGCCCCCGGAGCTACCGGAGTCATGCTCGGAAGGCGAGTAGCCGCCGCCACCGCCCGAGGGTACCCGGTACTGGTGCTGGTGCTGTTGCTGGTGCTGCTGGTGCTGCGGCGGCGGCGGCGGCGAGCGCGCTGGCGTGCTGAACTGCGGCAGCGCCGGCGGCGGCGGCAGTGGCGGCTGCGACGTCTGAATCGGCGTGGGCGGCGCGGGCGGCGCGGGTGGTTTCGGCGCCGGCGCGCCCGGACGCGGCAGTGCGGTCGGTCGTGGATGCATGCTAAAGCGTGCCCAATTATGGAAATCGATAACGAATTCGGCCATCTCGGGCAGGCCACCCGAGGGGAGCGGCACGTGGCATGTGCTCGCGACGGCGTTCGCGAGCGCATACAGCTGCTCCTGCGTCGCCCCCGATTTGTACGTGACGTACACCTCTTGGCAGAGTGATGACGTGATCGCGCTGTGCTGAGCGGGCGAGGGCAGCTGCTGCTGCTGTTGCGCGGTGGCGGCCGTTACCGCTGCGAGCTGCGTCTGGAGCTGCAGGAGCTGCTGCTGCAGATGCTGGAGCTGCTGAAGCCCAGGTGCGCTTGGATTACTGGGGCTGCTTGGCGGCTGGTACTGCTGCTGGTACTGCTGCTGTAGATACTGCTGCTGCTGCTGATAATGGTACTGCTGCTGCTGCTGCTGCTGCTGCTGCTGCTGCTGCTGCGCCGGCTGTAGTGAGTGCGACGACTCCGTCTCCACCTCCTCTTCGCGTCCATCATCATTGGCCGCGAACCAGTCGTCGATGTAGGTGCGCCGCTGGTTAACTGTCGCAGGAGCCTTTCCGTGATCCTTCGTGTACTCGGGATCGACAGTTTGGATGGCATGCGCCAGGTTGCCGAGAAGGCCCGACGGGACCTGCCCACCGCGGTACCTCGCGAGCGCCGTGAGGAGCGCTTCGCGCTCCATAGGCTTGAGAGAGGCCTCGACCGAATTCGTCGAATTCGTCAAACTCGTCAAACTCGTCGCCTCCGCCGCCTTCGTCGCCTCTGCCGACATTGCCGCCTGCGCCGCCCTTGCCGCCTGCGCCGCCCTTGCCGCCTGCGCCTCCCTCACCGCTTGCGCCTGCCTCGCCGCCTGTACCATCTGTGCCTCACCCTGCGCGTCCTCATCCTCCTCCGCCTCCTCCACCTCCTCTTCCTCCTCCGCCTCCGCCTCCTCTTCCACTTCCTCCTCCTCCTCCGCTTCCTCCGCCCTGGCCGCCTGCGCCGCCCTGGCCGCCTGCGCCGCCCTGGCCGCCTGCGCCGCCCTCGCCGCCTGCGCCGCTCTCGCCGCCTCCGCCGCCTCCATCTCCTTGTCCACCTCGGCCTCATCGGAGTCCTCCTGAATCGCCACAAACTGCTTTGCCGCTGCCTGCCTCGCCGCCGCTTGCCTTGCCGCAGCCTGCCTCGCTGCGTCTTGCTTCGCCGCGGACTGCCTGCGCTGGCTCCGCTGACTCCGCTGACTTCCTTGGCTACGCTCGCTGCGCCTGGTGGTGCGCTGGCTACGCTCGCTCACTGCCTCCGCCGCCGCCGCCGTCGCTGCCTGCCTCGCTGCTGCCTGCCTCGCCGCCTCCTGCAGCGCCGCTGCCTGCCGTGCCGCATCCGCCGCCCTCGCCGCCTCGGCAGCCTGCGCCGCCCTCGCCGCCTGCGCCGCCTGCGCCGCCCTTGCTGCCTGCGCCGCCCTTGCCGCCTCCGCCACCTTCGCCGCCCTCGCCGCCTCCGCGGCTCTGGCGGTGCCACGCTGGCTGCGGTCGCTCACTAACACTGCCGCCGCCGCCTGCCTCGCCGCCAACTGCCTCTCCTCCTCCTGCCTCGCCGGGTCTGGACTCGCCGCCGCACTCCGCGCAGGGGGCTTATAGTTGGCCGGGGGCTCACTGAAGTGTCCCAGCTGCTTTTGGTCCTCAGCCCAGTTCTGCAGGAATGCACGCTTCTGTGCGACGGTGGCGGGCGCTTTCTGGTTGGTCGCCTCCTCTACCTCCCGCACGAGGACGGCGAGCTCGCTGGCCGCGATGGGCGACGAGCAGCGTATCCGGTGGTAGAGCGCCTCGCTCATAGGAGCCTGCGCAGCGAGCGGCTGACAATCTGTGTGCACCCACTCCCGTCGCGTCAGTCCACGGATCTCGATCGATGGCGAGTTGTTTTCGATCTAAACTTCGAGCTATTTTGGGCCGTGAAAGTCGGCCAAACATGTACCGGTAAAAAGACACCGGGGAGTACCGGTACTGTGAATCGAAAGAACTGCTCTCGACGTCTGAAATTTGTAAGTTTATCTTTTTGTGCATGCATCGCCTGTGGATGCGGATTTAATGTCCATTTGGGACAAACCTTGTGTGTCGTTTCAACCTGGACCCTTTCTCAAAGGATGCTTGTGTGTCGATTCAACTGACCCTTTCGCAAAGGATGCTGCTCTCAAACATTATTTGCTTTGTTCTTGGCTGGCTCACCTGCGTAGCACACGAGCAGCTCTACGAGCAGTTTGAGAATCTTGGCTCAACGGCCGAGGACGACTTTATCGACGTGAGACATCTGCAGGCTTTGAAGGCAGAGCCGTTTCGTGGTCTGGCGGCCACTGAGGAGTGCCGTGGCGCACTCGATGCGCTACTCGGCATCTCACCGGCTGTGGCACAAACGATCCATGCTGAGATTGACCGATACAGCGGAGATCACCAAAACCGCGCCTTGTGGGCCGGCACCGAGTTGAGCCGGCACTACAAATCCAAGACCTTTTTGCAAGATGCCTTTGTTCGGCTCCACAATTTCCTCTTCGCCGCAAAGCTGCTGCCGCTTGTCGAATGGGGCAAAGGCCGCGGTATCGACATTTCGAGTCGCTCCGCGTTAGCGCCGTGGCTGCTCAACGCGACCAAGGTTGGCCGTGGCACTGGCTACGCTGGTTACCACGCGGGGCCTTCGGTGATCTCTCGGCTCGCCATCAACGCATACGTGCTGGCCGAGAGGGTGCACATCGCCCCGGGATCCGTCTGCCTCGGGTGGGACTCCACCGAGTTTGTGGATCTCGTGCCGGGCTGCGTGCGCGAGCAGAGCTGGGCTCTCGTCTTCAAGAACGGCAAGGTGAAGGTGGATGTGGCGCAACGCAAGGTCCACGCGGACATCGCTTCTCTCGTCGATGCGAGTGCGGTGAGCAGCGTGCCTCGTTTCGACCTGATCATCTGTCAGGAGGTCTTTGAGCACGTGAGACGGCCTGCCGACGGCGCCAAGGGGCTCTACAACCTTCTCAGGTCAGGCGGCCGTGTCCTCTTCACCGTTCCCTTCAACTCGCACTTCCACCTCATTCCGACGGACTTCTTCCGCTACTCGCTCGACGGGGCGCGCTCGCTGCTCGCCGACGCTGGCCTGACTGTCGAGAGGACCTACAAAATTGGCAACTCCGCCATCGCTTCGGGCTTCATGCTCGGCTTCGGCGCGGGCGACTTCAACATCGAGCTGATGGAGCACAAGCTATTGCAGCCTGTTACCGAGCCTGTGGGCAGCAGCCAAAGGTGGGGAAGGCTACCGGAGGCGCTCTACGTTGGCACCTGCGTCACTGCTCGGCGGCCGCAATCTTAGCGATGTATTAGCGCCGGATAGCCTTCATTATAACCCCCCCACAGCTCTCCTCCCTGTTCACAAATTACCCGGGAGTGTCCACCGCGCACCTGACACCGCGTACTACCGCACCGTGCACCACGACGTGCAGTTCGCTCATCGCGCACTCGCACTTCTCGCCTCAGATTCGTCTCAGGGGTACAATTGTACAATGTACTTGGACGTTGGGGTACTTGTACGAAAACGTCGTCGTGGGCGCCACACATGGCGTCGCTGTGCGACCCCGCACCGGCGTTAGTGGCCGCCGACGACGAATGCGCGCAGGCGGCGACCTTTGTCGAGGAGCTGGGATTGGACGAAAAGGAAGATCCACCGACCGCGCGCGGTGATGATGGCACGATGGTGTCCATCCTACGCCACCCACTTCTGCAGCTTCCTTGGGTGCGGAACCGCGGAGTGGCTGATGGGACTTTGGACGGCGAGCAGAGCGCGAGCTGTGTATCCAAGCTCATGAAGGCAGCCTATGAGCTCACAGGCACTCTACGAATCGAACGATCGAAATGGATTCTCAACGAGTTTCGATTGCAGTGCGACGCCGGCACTTATGCTGGCACTTATGTTGGTGCTGCAGTGCTGCAGAGGGCTCACCACTCTCTCGAGGCTCGGAGTGCCGATTCGTTCCATCCCTTGACGACGGGCGAAACCCTGTACTTGCCGGCCACCTACACACTGCTCGCGCATCTGTTGACGACCGATCGGCACTGCAGCGCGCTTGCATGCCAGCGCGTGTGCGAGCTCGGCGCAGGCCTTGGGCTGCTCTCCGCCGCGCTCGTGCGAATGACGCCGCCTCCACGGCAGCTGGTGGTGACCGATGGCGACGAGGCCATCTTTCCCCTCCTCTGTACAAACATCGAGGCCAACCGGCCCGACGGTGCCGACATTGAGGTCATGCGCCTCCGATGGGGACACGACGTACCTGCCCATCTCGCGGCGAGGTTCGATCTCGTCGTGTGCGCCGACGGGATTTTCGCCGCCGAGCCGCCGAGCGCACGTGGCAGCAGCCGTGTGGGGCTTGGCGTCGAGACGGAGAGCCAGATCCGCAACCTGCTCGCCACCGCTGCCGCGCTGCTCTGTCCCGGAGGACGGATGGTACTTACCGCCGAACCTCGTGACCGCTTGAAACCACCGAGCGCCGACCCGATACGGCGCTTGGCGTCCGTCGCGGAGGCGACGGCGGGGCTTCACTTGGTCGAGTGGCGCGAGCGCCGTCTCACGGGGGAGCAGCGGCCGGAGTGGGAGACCGACCTGCTCGAGTTTGAAAAGGGGTGAGAGAGTTCATAGCGTTGGAGGTAGGGTTCCTTCGTTCACATTCACACAGACACATAAACACCATGGCTGGCCTCTCGTGCGCAAACCCTCCGGTGGCTGTTGATCGCGGCATGCTGCAGCCCGCAGTGGCTCTCGCTGCGTGGACGTTTGTGATGTGGCTTTGGATGTACGCAACGCGCCTCCCCGCCATCCGCAGGCAGGGTCTCAAGCTCGACCCTGCGGTGCCGCCCAAGGACTTGATGGCGGCGCTACCCGCGAACGTGCGCTGGAAGGCAGATAACTACAATCACTTGTGGGAGCAACCCACCATCTTCTACCCCATCGTGATCATCGCGGCGCTGCTGCCCGGGACGGGCGCCGCGGACCTCGGGCTCGCGTGGGCGTTTGTGGCGCTGCGCGTCGCCCACAGCGTGTGGCAGGCTACGATTAACGCAATCGAGGTCCGCTTTGTCCTCTTTGCGCTATCATCGCTAGTGCTCCTTGCCCTCGTGGTGCGCACGTGGGTCGCGCTGCTTGCCTAATCCCCGGGCGCCGAGCTGTGCCATTTTCGTGTAGGTTTAGGTGTGCGAGTGCTAATTGTGTCGGTTAATTGTGCCGTCATTGTGTGCCGTGCTATTAGAAATTAGTCGAGTTATAATGATACACTCCCTCCTTTTGTGGGTGGGAGCCAACGTGCTATATCCGTTCGGTTTTTCTTACCCTTATTCCGCAGAGTCGTGCTCTCACACTTCCAGCTGTCTACTAGCTGCGCCTGCGCTTGAGCGCAGGCACGTCCTCGCCGCCGGCGGTGCCGAGCTCCTCGATTTGCCGTACCAGAGCTCTCTGTGCCCTGATCGTCTCGTGGCGGTGCGGTTCGAGGGAATCGAGGCCCTCCCCGTCGGGCACGTCCCCGCCGGCGCAGCTCTCAATCCAATCGAGCGTCTCGCGCAGCACCGCCGCCGCCCGCGTGCGAGCGTACGCAACCTCGCTGTCCGCATCCTCGCCCGGGATAGCGCTCTCGGACCCCTGGCCAGGCTCCGGGGCGCCCGGTACAGCGCCATCTCCTCTCGGGGCGCCCGGGACAGCGCCATGTCCTCTCGGGGCGCCCCCCGTCACGGGCTGCTCGGCCTCGGAATTGAATTTGAATTCGGATTTGGATTTGGCGCGAGTGACGCGCGTCAGCGCTGGCTCGGGCGCCACCTGCGCCGTGCCGCGCAGCGCCGTGCCGGGCAACGCCGTGCCGGGCAGCCTGCGGCGCACGATGCCCTCGAGGAGCGCCGCCCATCCAAACATTCCGAGCCCACACCGACGCTCGAGGAGGTCATCCAGAAGCTCGAGGTCGTGCGCGTCCTCGTCGTCGAGCCCCGAGCGCACGTCGTCGAGCGTCTCGCGCAGCCGCACGAGCGGCCAGTGCGCCGCGTGCGCGCCGAGCCAGTTGTGGTTGATCGAGATGCAATCATCGAGATTCTCGACCTCGTGGTACCACCCGGATGGCACGAAAAGCAGCTCTCCTTCCTCCTGTACCACCTCGACGATGGGCACGGCTGGCGCGCCCGCGGCGACGGGCACCTCGCGCAGCCAACGCGCTAGCGGCTGCGTGCCCGCGTCAGTCACACGGCGCCGCTCGGAGGCCGGCACGAGCCGCCATCGCTTCCGGCCGACGACGTTGACCGACCACGAGTACGAGAAGAGTACGTCTGCGTGGAGGGCGGTGGCCGAGCCGCGGGGGCCCACATAAACGAAGCGATGGTCGCCGCCGCCGAGCTGCCCCTGCTCGGGACTCTGCCAGTGCTCGTTGAGCCAATCCTCGCCGAGGCACAAGGGCACCTCGTAGGCCTCGTACTGCGGGTGCAGGGCGGCAAGATGCCAGTCCTTGAGGTACAGGAGCGCCTCCTCGCCCCCGCGCGATGCCCACCAGCTGGCATAACCGGCGACCGTCATCTCGCGAGTGCCGTGGCCGCCGTCGTGCACCGTCACCTCGTCGCCGCCAAAGAGACGCCGCAAGCTCTCGACGTCCGGCCGGCCGAGTGAGTCCACCCACTCGGCCGCTCGCCACCGCTCGGTCACGCCGGTGATGATGACCGGCTGGTTCTCGCGTTGGTACTCCCGGAAGGCTGCGCGTGTCATCGTGACAAACGCGACCCTGGGGATGCCATTCGACGATCGTGTGGCGACGTCGGCCATTGCGACTATTGCGCCCAACATGGCGCTTTTTTTAAGGGCGCTATTTCTCCTCAATCACGTGCCTCGAACCGTTCGCCACCACCGCTGACCACTGCTCGATGTGCGCCGGTGGAACGCACGCTGGCTCGTGCATGGAGCGAAGGACCAGGGTACCGGGTACCGGGTACTGCCTGACTCGGTGACTGACCGACTGACTGTGCGGACGGACACAGCCCGTCCTCACTCATGGCTCATTCCATGGCGGATTCCGTCATGCTGAGCTCGAGGAGTCGATGTTCTGCTTCAGCCACAACAGGTACTCGGCCATGTCAACCTTGCCGCTGCTGTCATGATCGACAGCGTCGAAGCGCACCCGCAGCGCCTCGTCGCTCATCTCGCCCTCTTGCGCACGCACGAAGACGCAAAACTCGCCAAAGTCGAGCTTGCCGTCGTTGTCCCTGTCCGCCTGGTTCCGGAGGTGCTGATTCTGCCACAACAGGTACTCGGCCATGTCAACCTTGCCGCTGCCGTCATGATCGACAGCGTTGAAGCGCTCCCGCAGCGCCTCGTCGCTCATCTCGCCCTCTTGCGCACGCACGAAGACGCAAAACTCGCCAAAGTCGAGCTTGCCGTCGTTGTCCCTATCCGCCTGGCTCCGCTGTTGTCGGCTTTTCTCGATGCCTGCTCTAATCTCTCGTATCAGCTTTTCTTTATCATCCCAGGCACCCCACGCTGACGACCATCGCCGCACGAGCTCATCTGCGTCAACGACGTTCGCCTTGGGGCCGCGTTGCTCTTCACTGGCGAGCTCTGCGGCCATTTTCCGGCAGAATGTTCTTCCGTCCATCGGCAAGAGCAGCACACGTGTAAGATGGCCCAGGATGACGTCGACTTGCCCGAGGGGGCTGTCGAGGCTCGGGACGATCTGTTTGGGGTCTGTACTCGTACTTGCGAGGCCCATCCACACGAGGAGCTGCACGATGGCCATTTCATGCCCGGCTTTGAGACGGCCAGGTTTGAAACCTGTGTCCTCGAGGCCAGCCATTTGGCGAAACAGGGCCACTCGAGGGTGGCTCGCTCCGTGGCCGTGCTTCTCCGAGCACGACTTGATGATCTGCTTCGTTTTGTCGCCTGCAGCTTGCGGGCCGTAGAGATGGACCATGTAATTCGTCATGGTCTTCCGGAGCGGCTCAAGCACAGGTGGATGAGGCGTGGCGAGGTCTTCTCCCGAAGGACTGTGGTCGAGCGTGATGACCCTATTCCGCACGGCCATGTAGCTTTTCGAGTCCGCGTCAAACTTCAGCGCGAACACCTTGGAGATGATCGGCAGGAGGCGTGTGAGCGACAAAACTTCGATCTTGTCCGGAAGGGACACATGCCCGCGTTCGCGCGCGCGTGCAGATGAGACGGCGCTCAACAGAGCCTCTTTGTCTAGGATCGCACCCGGCGTGTGAAACCAATTTGGGTCGCAACGAGGGTTCATCAGCGAGTTGAAGGACGGAAGCTTGACCCGCTGCTCCATCTCTGCGATCGAAGGGGAGGCCACACTCGAAAACGTATGGTTGAGAGGCGTGCCCACGCGCGACTGGCGGAGAGGCGACCCCACGCGAGACACCGCCGAGCTGCCACCGTTCAGCGAGAAGTCATATGAAGGCGACAGCATGGGAGGTTGCATGAAGACCGACGGGGTGTGCACCGAGAGGCTGGAATTCTGAAGAGAGTCACGCGGCGTGCCTCGCGGCGATGGATGCTGCTCCAGCAGCGCGTCAAGTTGAAAGTCGCGGAAGCGTGGCGAGCGATCGTACTTCGCCCACACAAGGGCAGCCTCATCTTTCGCCTCCTGCATGCGACGGCGCGCGCGAGGGGTGCCGATCCTCTCCTCGAGATGTCGATGGATCGCAGCCTTCTCGTGGTATCGAGAGCGATCCATGTGATGGGACGACAGTAGCCTAATGCAGTGTAGCTTCTCGATGATCTGTTCGCGGCGGAATGTGTCGCAGATGCGCTGCTCGTAAGCTTCCTTTTCCCAGTGCGGGTTGCTGGAAGATTGTCCGCTGCGGCTGCTGCGTGCAGAGACGGAGCAGCGCGCGGACACGGAGGTGCGCGCGTACTCGGGCACGTGGACGCGCGGCGGGCGATCCGTGTTCAACATGTCGCAGGCGCGTCGCGTCGGAGTGCCGAACTGCGAACAAGTTGTTCAGGAGACAAAAACACACAGCGTGCAAGTTTTCGTGAAACGGTTGCCGCCATGCGGGCTTACGCCAGTCAGTTCCGCCGGGTACATCAACCCGACGCTTTAGCTAGAGACTTAGCTAGAGACTAGTCTTAAGTCTACGGTCATGTACGGTGCGATGGCCTACCTTGTGACGCGGACTAGTCTAAGACCAGTCACCAGTGACCACGCGGCGACACCGCGGGGCGCGGGCGACTCACGTCCGACGTCGTCGACGACGACGTCGGGCCGCCGCCCAGTCATTGACATTGTCAAGTTGTAAGCGGCGTGCAGGCATGTACACGCGTGACACATGTCGCACGTGCTAAGCGAAACAGCGAAAGCGAAAGCGGCCTCAAATACCCAACGGCAAATGCTGATACGCCAGAGCCGGCCCAGTCTCGGAGTCGGACCGCTCTACAGACTCTACTCTCTACAGTCTCGTCACACGTCAACACGAAAAGGGTCTACCCGAGCCGTCCCTCGGCGCACGCACGAAGTCGGCGCAAGTGTGCAGCTCAAGCCGACGTGCGCCGAGGTCGAGCCCAAGCTTGAGGTCGGCGCTCTGGAGCAGCGAGCTCGCGCTCGAAGGGAGCCGCCGTGCCACGTCGTCTACCTCGAGCAAAAGGACGCGTGCGCTCGCGTTCCGGACCCGTTGCAAGAGCTCCGCGAGCCCACGTTTGAGCATCTCCTCACGCCCGACGCTCTCCTCGAGGACAAGCGCCTTCGTGAGCGCCTCAGGCAGCCGTACGCGTTCGGTCTCCTCGGGCGCCGCGGTGGCAAGCTCCTCAGGGTAGCCCAGCGTCTCGAAGCACTCGCCGTCGAGCCGAGGCATACAGGCAGCCCCCTTCATCTGAGCGCCGTTCTGAGCGCGCACCCCAGCGCCGTTCCGGGCGCCGCGCGTTCGTCCGGAGGGGTGGGCGATCCCCACGCTCCTCCGGGCGCCGTTATGAGCGCGCGCCTCAGCGCCGTTCCGGGCGATCTCCGCGTTCCTCCGGGCACCGCGACCGTCCGCACTCCCGCCGTGAGCCGCCTTGACGCGTTCGATCAAGCCCAGACGACGACCGTGTAGGCGTCGACCGTTTGGGCATTTGGGGTCGTCACCCCGGCACACGGGGGGTGCGCTGGCGTTGCCGACGATGGGCAGTGCCCACGCGAAGCGTGAGAAGACATCCAACTGGCCAACGCATTCAAATAACGGCATCACGGCGAGGCGCCTCGCGTGCAGCGCAGCGCGCGCGAGGAAGGTACTCCACGCACGGAGCACGAGCTTCTGCAGGAGAAGCGTCTCATCCTCCGCAGAGCGTCCGCCCCCTGAAGGCCGCGCAAAGGCGCGCAGGTGCGAAAGCGGGAGCGGCGCTGCGAAGCCGATGAGGCGGCGGTGTGAAGAGTCGTGCGCTTTCATCCCGCGACGACGCGACGGCAGCCCCTGCAGATGCTGGGGAGTGGCGGCAGCTTCTGCAACAGCGGCCTCTGTGCGCACGCCCTCTGTGCGCGAGCCACCTGGGCGCGTGGCCCATTCCACATCCGGTCCAAACCAACGGCCGAGCAGACGCATCCCGATCTGTCGTCGTTTCGTGCCGATGCAGCAGCACACGTAGTGAATGAGGACCGTTGGCGGAGGCAGCACGCCCCAGAACGAGTGGCCGCCGAACTTGACCCTCGTATCCGATTCGGCAGAGAAGAGCCACGGCGGTACCATCAAGGCAGTCTCGTCTCCAAAGCGCAGCGTTCGTAGCTCGTACGAGCGGCTGCGAGCATGGTTCGCGTGATTAGAAGGGACGCCAGGCGTCATTTGATGGGACGCCAGGCGTAAGAGGCAGGGACTAGACTCTCAGAGAATCTCAGAGGTCCTCAGTGGTCCTCAGGTAGTCATCAGCGGCACTCACCTACGAGGATACGCCCCCCCAGGCGCCCCGAGGAAGGCAGGCAAGGGCTTGCGCCACTCGGTCTGCCAGCGCATCAGCCGGGACTCTGTGGCTGTGAGGACTCGGGCGTCTGCAGTGCGTCCCCGCCCAACGAAGTTTGGATCTCCGACCCTCGCACCTGCGACCAAAGGCGATCACGTCCAATCTCAATCCAATCTCAATCCAATCTCGATCCAATCTCGATCCAAACTAGGCATGGCAGTGAGTGGCACAGGTGGCACTCTCATGGATCACCAGAGTGGGCACGAGCACCTGCGAAAGTCCAATCGAGCAACGTGTTTTCCCACACGAGCAGGGGCTCCGGCCTCCCGTTGGTAGTGGTCACTGGGAAGGGGCGGCTTGTGTTGAGCACAGCGAACGCGCGCCGTTCAAAGTTGGTCCAGGCACGGATGAGCGTGCCACGCGGGTCGACGCCCTTGAGGTAGTACGTGCCGCAATTGATGGAGGACCACGTGCCGCTATTGTCCGCCATCACGTAGAACTGATATCCCGGCAGGTGCGTCGCAATGACGTCGAATGGGTTGTGGAAGAGAATGCTGTCGCTGTCGAGCACCAAGGGATTGAAGCCGAGCACGGCGAGCCGGCTCGCATAGATCTGGCGCACGAGCCACAGCATCTGCATGCCGCCCGCGTTCGCATCGCGAAGCCTCTGACGATATGGCTCGAGCAGCGAGGACCACACGCACGCGAGCCGCCCTTGGACACGCTGGCAGATGGACTGCTTGTTGGCCAGGAGGATGTAATAGTCGATGCCGACGGCGGCTAGATTCGCCACGCAGTTGGCGGCCACCTCGACATTGTGCTCATTCGTTGCGATGATCACTAGGTCGCGGGTCTTTGGCGACGCTCTGGACGCTGCGAGCCGCTCGAGACCATCCGAGCCCGATGCCTCGACGTCACGATTGAGCACCGCGTGCGGGTCGGTGATTGGACGTAGCGAGCGCACGCGCGGAGAGCGCGTGGTCGGGTAAAGGGCGCTGTATGGCGGGAGCAGCGTCGGCGGCGTGGCCATCCTGAGAATTCCCTTCTGCTTCAGTGTGTATCCGACGGTGTGAACATCCCAAAGCAGGGACCAGGGGCGCTAGGATGTTGGAGCCGATCGGATTGATTGCGAGGTTGGACCGCCTTGGACGCGCTCGAAGTACGCGGTGTGTATACGGGCTTTCTATGGTACCGGGTACATCACGTCAAGCCGAGCGACAATTCAAGCGCGAGTGCGCAAGCTCAGAGGATTTTGTGGGCAGCGCCCGCCCTAGAGGCGGCAAGGGGGAACCCGCCGCCGCCTCCCGGCCCGCCTGGCAAAAGGCGTCAATCAAAGGCCGCCTTGAGGGGCAGCGTTTAACGCAGGGAGGGCAGCCGGGCGTCCCTCATATTTTCAAGGGCTACGCACACAAATTTACCCTTTTCGCTTCACGTCAATAAGAGTCAGCGCGTTCACAGAAAAGCAGGAAGCCTCGAAACCGCCGCACGCACACTCGCTCTCAAACGCTCGTGTGTGTTGCACGTGTGTGTGGCGACGATCGCTGCGTTTTGCCCAGTGTCGTGATCATGACGGCGGCCAAAGTCCTACCCGCCGACACGCTCACGTTTGACAGCACCGAAGCACCATCGCACCCGCGTGATGCGATGGAGGCGCGCATGACCTGCAGCGTGTGGTTCATGACTGTCCTCCTGTCTCCGATGCTGGCCATCGCCTTTGTGCTGCGGGTGCTGCTACTGCTTGTGACGTGCTTCGTGCTCATGCCACTGAGCATGGCGCTGCCGCGACGCTGCACGCTGCGTATGCTTCCCACGATTGGGCGGCTTTTGTATCTCGCGTTTGGCGTCTATCCGGGGATGATCCGCGTGCATGGCAAACAGGCTGACGTGCCGATATTAGTGGCTGCACCTCACTGTGGCATGCTCGAGGTGCTATTCGGTATCTACTTCTGCAAGCCTATGCCACGACCGGTGATGATGGAGACGTATGCTAAGATGGCCATCGTTGGGCACTTTTTCCGACTGCTTGGCGGCCTCGCCGTGCCGCTGCCACCCGCGGGATCACGTGCGGAGGCAGAGGCTCATAAACGGCAGCAGCAGCAGCAGCAGCAGCAGCAGCAGCCAGTGTACGTGAAGGCCGCCGAGGAAGCTACGTCGCCCCCGCCGCACACGAGGCGCTCGGCCGCCATCCGTGAGGCGATCAACCATCACAAGATGACGTGGCGTCCCGGCGAGCCGCCTGTCGCCATTGCGCCTGAGGGCACTACGGCGAATGGCAAGGTGCTGGTGAGATTCTTCAGTGGCGCGTTTGAGGGTGGCGGCGTGGTGCAGCCGGTTCTGGTGCAGTACCCGTTTGTGTACCGCAACGCCGCGGCGTGGCTCCATTCGGGCGTAGGGAGCCATCTACGCAGCCTGCTGCTGAACCCGTGGCAGATGGTGGTGGTGACCTTCTTGCCGCCGACGCAGCCTGCGACGGCCGAAGAAGAGGCGGATGCGGCGGTGTATGCGGAGCGGGTGCGCGTCGACATGGCGGCCGCGGGGGGGCTGCCCCTCTCGCACTACACCGCGAAGATGCTGCGCGATGAAGATAGGAAGTTTCTAAGAAGTTTCTAGACCGGAAATAGCGCCCGATGGGTGGGACACGTCATCAGGGCGCCCTCAGAGACTCAGACCTCACTCACTAAACGGACTGACCCGGAGAAGAAGGCTCTCACAAAAGGGCCCGACACGACACGACTGGCCCGTATAGCAGCCCCCCATGCCCTCCATCATGCATGGTTGCCGATGCCATTCTCCATTCTCGCGACGTTGTTCGCCCTATAAAAGCGGTTCAACCCCTCTTAGGGGGTACCCTAGGTTCGGTCGGTTTTGTCTCACCAGACCGTACCTTCTAACGAGGCGGGTCTAACCAAACCTTCGGGCTGCTAGAACTCGTGAACTCCCCCCTGAGGGCCTGGCGAGGGGCGGTTCGTTGACCCCCCTAAGTGGAACCCGGCCAATACGGCCCGGGGTTCATCTTGGTTCATCCAAGATGATGAGTTGATGACAGCCCCTAGACCCCCCACCTCCCCTTTTCCGTAGGGGAAGCGCGGGAGGTTGAACCCTATCACGGGGAGGATTTCCCAATGGCAAAGCGTTTCACGGCCCGCCCCCGGGTGGGGGGGGGCGTCGCGCCGTAGTGCGTACAGACGATGGCGTCGTTGTGGTCCTCGTCCGTGCACCGTGGGTCCGTGGCCGACCCCTTATGGGGGCGCCGGTCACGCCCACCCCCTGGTGGGGGGAGGGTGGTCGACTGGTGATGCGACGGATTGGGATCTTTACTCGTCGACGCAGCACGCGCGCCACGGGCCGGCCGTCGCCCCGTACCGCGTACGCCGAACGGCGCTCGGCGGCGCGAGCCCGGGCCGCACAGCGGCCCTCGCCTCGCCCGGGATCGAGATAATCGTAAATCGACCCGGTCTTCGGAATGCGGGCTTCAGACAACGGGGTATGCGGCATTGCGGCTGTATGGTATGTCCTGCTGTACGACACTCTTTCAGACGCGGTGGTCCAACACGAGTACCTTAGTACATAGGTTTGTGCCGGATCTCGTCAAATCCCCTTTGCAGCCTGTTCGGCTCCGATTCTCTTTCCCCTCCCTCTCTTTTCGGCGATTGCCCCTACCGCTACCCTCTTAGGGCGAGCCGCGAAGCGCGGCGCATCGCGGAATCACCGCTCGCCCCAGCGCCGGTCTTCGGCGCTTAGCCCGGGTTTCTTGACTGACAGAACATGTCCTCATGTGCCATCGAACATACATGGAATGTTTGTGTGCCTCCACAGCACCGTGCTCGGTGGCGGATGCATTTTGCAAGGGTCCGCCACCTTCTTTCTCCTGTCTCTTCCCCCCCATGACACAACTTGCACTTTTGTTCGGCCTATAGCTCGTCCAGCAGCGACGTACGGCTGCTCCTGGGTCGTCCGCTGAGGACGTTGCAGCCCCTTTGACGGAAGGCCACAAACCCAGCTCCAATCAAGAGCAACACGACCGCGCTGCCAGCAGAGGCAGCGATCATGATCGTCGTCTCGGGTGGCGATCCACCGTCGCCTTTCGTCAGCGCGGCCTGCTCCGGTGGGGGAGGCGAGTCGACGCCGGACGATGAAGGGGGAGGCGAGTGGACGGCGACGGAAGGCGAAGGCAAAGGCGAAGGGGGAGGCGAAGGGGGAGGCGAGTTGGGGGGAGGGGGGGGCGGAGGCGGCGGCGCGGGCGAGGGCGGCGGCGGCGCGGGCGAGGGCGGCGGCGGCGCGGGCGAGGGCGGCGGCGGCGGTGCCTGGGGCGCGTCCGCTGGCAAATCGGGGGGGAAACGTGGCGGCGGCGGAGAGGGCGAGGGCGGAGGCGATGTCGGGGGCGGGGGCGGAGAGGGCGAGGGCGGAGGCGATGTCGGGGGCGACCGCGGAGAGGGCGAGGGCGGAGGCGATGCCGGGGCCGGTGGGGGGAATGGCGCGCCCGGCAATTGTGGCGAAGGTGGCGGCGGGCGAGGGTTCTGCGGGCAATAGTCTGCGGCCAGACACATGAGCCCTGTCCATGCTGCACAGCAGCAGAATTTCAAATCCGGCAACTCCGGCGGTCCATTCACGCATTTAGTGTTATCCCAGCCTGTTAGCCCAAAACAGTCGTTAGCGTGGGCTGGAAAGCATGGCTGTAATGGCGGGGCAGCGGGCGGCGGCGGTGGCACGAAGGCAGTATAGCAGCACTCCCAGCAGGGACGAAGGTCCTCCTGGGGGTTGCTGGTGTCGCACGACCAATTCGGGTCAATGCGTTGCTCCACGAACAGGCGCTTAGGGTCTTCGCATCTGAGCTGGGACCTCTGTAGGTGCTCGTGATCGCAGAGCAGCGGTACTGAGCCCGGGGGAGGCCTTGGAGACGGGGGGGGTCGGGGCGGGGGCGGGGGCGATGCCGAGATGCCGGGCGCCCCCGGCGCCTGCGGCGGAATCGGAGACTGCAGCGGCCTCGGCGGCGCCGGCGGCGGCGGTGGCGCCGTATAGCAGCACTCCCAGCAGTGAAGGTCCTCGAGGGTAGGGTAGGCAGGCGAGATAGAGCTCTCGTCGCATTTGGGTAAGCCGGAGCCGGGTTGGTCGGGAAAGTCGGGCACGGCGGGCAAGCCTTGCATAAATCTTTTCTCCACAAAGGTAAGGCCAGGGCGATTACATTGGAGCTTGCTTTTCTCAAGCCCCTCGTGATCTGGGCACTGCAGCGGTGCCGATCCTGGGGATCTTGGGGGGGGCATGTACGCGGGGGAGGATGAAGGGGGTGAAGCCTCGGCCCCAGTGCAGTCGGCTTGCGTCAGGCAATAGGCACGAGACGGATCACCACAGCAGGAGTAGCTTGCGACTCTGGATTTGTCGGGCATTGTAGCAGCGATTTGCTCGGAACACTGTGCCTGTACCGCTAATCCCTGAGGATCGAACACCCAGCACATGATCTTGTTCACCCCCGCATCCCAGCCGCCTTGATCGGCGCATCGGTAATCACCAACAGGTGGCGTATTGATGTCCAAGCATCGCGGTGGCGGCGGTGCAGGTGGCTCCTTGTAGCAGCACTCCCAGCACTCCCCTAGACTCCCAGCGGGGGGGCCGCAGTCGTCGTTCCCCGGGGTAGTCATCCTCCGCGTTCCATTTAACACAAACGCAAATGGAAACTTCGGTGGCTGATATGTTGGGTTGCACGTGAGCTCGCTTTGCGCGCGGCGGTCTTCTGAGCACATTTGGTCAGGGGGTAAACCTCCTTGACCGTGGCAAGCGCCCACGAAGCAGAGAACGAGCGCGACAAAGAGAGCCCTAGGCGAGGACGACATTGAGGGAGCTCTCTCGTTTGATCGGAATCGCCGTCGGTCGGAGTCGCCGCGTGTTTGTGCTTCGTCAAAGCAATGGGCTTTGACGCGAAACGCCGCGGCTTTGACCAAGGGGCTGGGAGCTTTGTTGCAAGGGGCTTTGTTTCGCGTCAAAGTCTTGCTGAGGCGAAAGTGGTGGCGAATTCTGGTCCTGTGGCGACGACAAGAACTCGACAAATGCAGCGCTTAATTAAGTGAAAAGTTGATGCGTAATGCACAGCACAGTACCGGCACCCCCCGGTGTCTTTTTACCGGTACTTTTGGGTGAATCGAGATTGTTTCGAGCTGCGCTCTCCGCGGTCACGGTGCATCAGCCCCTGCTGGTGCGTGTAGGGATCGCCGCGCTACCACGCGGGAGCGTGCTAGGAGGTTGACCGGCAGCGCCTCTACACTACCATGTCGTGGAAGAGCAGCACCGGCAGCACCGTGACGCTCAAGAGCTGGCAGCAGAGTGCGCTGCTCAAGAGCTCGAAAGCTAAACCGACCGCGAAGCCGCTCCTTGCGTCGCTCATCTCGTCCATCGTCATCATCGCGCTCCTTGTCCTCACGTTTGAGAAAACAGCATGGCAGCTCGCGCTGCATGTGACGAACATGCTGCCTGCTGGAGCCCAAGAGCTGGTCTATCAATGCGTACCGCAACTCGCACCGCCGCCACCACCCATCGAACCAAAGAAGTTCCTGGGCCTCTTCTGACGGAGGAGCACGGCAAGGCGTCCGCAGCTTCGAGCTTCCTACAGGCTAACACGAATGGGGTTCCGGTTCGCGGTTCAGTTAATTGTATCTCAGTTACTCAGACCCTTTGTCAGACGAGACCCGAGAAGCCCGACTGCCGCCGAGCCGCGAGCGCCGCGAGGCGACCGGTGGAGACCGGTGGAGACCCTCATTTCTCCGGTCCCGCGGGACACCCACTATCTATTTCCGTTTTGACTTTTGTGCCGGCGTGGATGCGCCGCGGTTCTCGCGGTCGGTGAGGGGCAACGCCGTATGCGGGGCACATGCACGCACACCTCCCTGCCCTTAACGCTTCAGTCTCTCTCCCCGCCGCGCCTGGTGCACCCTCGCAACAAAGCCGTACCACGAGACACCACGAGATACTTGACGAAACCCAGACACAGCGTCGCGGCGCAATCGAGCAGTGACCGCGCGTGCTGCCATCATGGCTACCCTGCTCTCACGCGACCGCCGCCTTCTGCCCGGCCCCGCCGCTCACCCGCGCCTTGAGCCAGCGCACCGCTCGCGACACCAGCACCACAGTGCGAAAAAGGAGTTGCGCTGGCAGGGTAAGGGCGAGCGCTGCAACGTCGCGAAGGGCGAGGGCGCACGTGGTGCGAGCCGCGCCCAGCAGACCGGCCGTACCGGCCGCCCGCCAAGCCCACCCGAGCCGCCAGCGCCCAAAGGCGCCCGTGCCGCGCCCCTGCAGTAGGAGCGTCGCCGCCCGCCTCCGGCGCGCCGCCTCTCCAAAGAGAAGCCCGAGCACGGGCCGCAGGATACGCAGCAGAGGCGAAGCGGCCGCTGCCTGCTCCGCCTCGCTCAGCGCCCTCGGGACGGGCACCGGCGCGGGTGCGATCATCGCATCCGCCGCCGTCGCCGCCGCTGCGCCCGCTGCGCCCTCCACGTACCGGTAGGTGCCCACCTCGAAGAGGCGGAGGGCAAAGGGTCCCTCCTTGAACGAAGCCAGTGGCGCACCCGTCTCACTTACCTCGAACTTGCTGACGACGAGCGAGATCTGGTACGTCTCATTGGCCTGGCGTGGGCTGAGCGGCGGCACGCCGGGCACCAGCCGCGGGCCGCGCACGAGACGAAACTCATCAAAGGGAAGATAGACGAGCTCACGCCCGCGCGCGGTCGGCTGGAAGGCTCGTTGGTAGACAACCTCGCCTCTGTCCTGGCGCGTGCGCATGGCCACCTTCAGAACGCGCGTGCCCACGCCCACCTGGCACGCGTCCAGGTCCAGGTAGAGGCCGGACGCCGACGAGAGGTCCAGTGGCTCCGCGAGCAACCTCATGCGCTGGCCACAAAAGCCGCCACCCTGCTCGCGGATGCGCCCCTCGAAGATGGCGCCGCCGGCCGCGTCGGTAGCGAGCACGAGTCGACTGCTGCTGACGCCGCCCATGATCACATCGTCGATACGCTCCCACATGCCGAGCGCCTCCTCCCGCCCGGCGCCAACAAAGGAAAAGAGCGGAGCGCGGCGGGTGAGCAGTGGTGCCGCCGCCGCCGCCGCTGCAGCCGACATCGCGGGAACCATGACCCGAGGCGACAGGTGTCGTAGGATGCTACAAGAGGGCAGCAGCATTGAGATCGCAGCGGTCATCAGCGGCCACATCGCGGCCGCACCAAACCGAGCGAACGGGGTTTGCCTCGCCTCGAGCTTCCTCACGTTTGCGCGTTGTCGAGCTGACCTTTTCGTTCGAGTCCATTCTGATCTCACCTTTTCACGACGAGGCCGGTGCGCGTACGCGTGCCTGGTTGACTTGACTTGGCTGGTCGGTGCGCGTTCGCGTGCGTGTCGGTTCAACTGACCTTCACTTTGTTTCGAAAGTACTAAGTACAAAGTAGAAGGCGAAAGTAGTAAGTACGGAGACGGACGATGTGCGCGCTGTCCGCGACGATCCGACGAAACACACACTTGGGGAACCAGCAACTGGATTCACACATACCGAAAAGTAGCAGTATAATCATGACCGACCACAGGTTGCCTGCCGCCACTGGCGCACTCATCGACGCACGCTGATGCTGACGCGGCACACGCGCACTGGCTCAGCTTCATCTGATCCCCCAACACCATTCACGACCCCACTGCTTGTTCCAGCGTACTTGCCCGGCTGCCAATTCTCGCCGGGCTGCCAGACGCGACTGTTTGCCACCTGCAGCGCGTGCCGCGTCGTGTCCAGCTCGCGCGTCAGGGTCGCGATGCATTCGTTCCTCGAGCGTATGGTCGCGTCCAAGCGCAGGATCTGCGCACTCATCTCCTCCAGCTTATGGGCCATGAAGAGCTCGTTACTCTGGCGCTGCACGTTCTCGCGTTGCGTGGTTGCGAGCAGCGGGTCGGGTTGAGTGCGGGCTTCTGTCGATCCGTGCCACCTGCTCACCCGATCCAGAGGCATGCTCTCGGAATTCGCCTCCCCATCCTGGGGATGCCCATCCGTCAACACCTTTCTCCTCTCTTTCATACCGGTAGCTTGTTGCGTGGCCCGGTGCTCGGTCCTCGATTGCGTCACTGAAGCTTGGAGGCCACGGCTTTCTTTGGCGGCCTTCTTGGCAGCCCAGAGCTCTGTCCTGGATGGCCGAGTACCTCCCAGCACACTCGCCGACTGAGGTCGAGGCGGCCTGAGGCGGCGCGCTGTAGCGCTATCACCAGCCAGCTCGATCGAGCTCGCGAGCGTGAAAGAGGCGGCTAGCGCTGCGCCGCTATCACCGCCAGACGCAAGGCCCGAAGCACTTCCACCGCCGGACGGTGTAGCGGCAGACGAAGGTCGACACGGAGCAGCGACAGATGCAGTCGACGCACTCTTAAGCAAGAAAAGTGGAGCTGGCCGATGTGCCGGCGCACTTCGCGGCCGGAACGTCGGAGCGGAACGGTGGGTCGAGAGCAAAGCCACTGTTTGATGCGGCGTCCAGTCTGAGTTCTCGCTCAGGAGCGATTTCTCGCTCAGTAACGACTCGCGCGAGCCATAGCCTTGTGCGGCCACTGCGCGCAGCCCGTATTCTTTCGGCACTCCATGCAGCGGCGGCGCTGCATTTGGTTGCGACACAGGCAACCACTCGCCAGGGTCGGCCTCAGCTTCATGCCTGCCGTACGGCGACCATTGTCCAAATGGATCGCTGCGGAGCTTGCTCTGTTGCGTAACAACCATGACCCGACAAGCGCGTGAGCCACACCCTCGCTACAAGTGCACGCTACAAGCATGATAACCAACCAACCGTCGTGTGAGGTGTGAACGTTAACACGACAGACGCGACAACCGGTGCTACGGCACTGTTACTGCCCGCTCAGAGAGATGTGTGGGTGTGTTCATGCGCCCGAGAAGGCGCTGGTTGATCGTGTGATTGGGAAGCATGTTTTCCAGCGGGAAAGGCTCGGGGCTCGGGTCATCGAGTCGTCAACGTAAAGATACCGGGTACGTCATCTCGAAACTTTTTCCCGTGCTTCGTCATCGTCATTCATTGTCCCGGTAATCCCCACATCGCCACATCAGATTTCGCGGCGCGCGGCATCGGCGGCATCGCCATAACATCGCCATCGGCGATTTCCACTGCGACGAACGGCACACTCAGATTAAGGGTATGAACAAATAAGGTTCCAGCTTGCACGTTCGCGGTCACTTCATTCACTTCCAGCATCCAGGTTGAGGATTGTGTGCGAATCCTAAGATGAGCTCAGATATGATCCCTCAGATGATCCCTCCCTCTAGGCCCTACTCCGGGTACCCCTCCCCCGTTTCGTTCAGCGTCGGGTAAAAGAATGTAGCGCGCTGCACATGCTCAGGAGCCCCGCAGTGCGCTCTGCGCAGACCTGGTCATCAGCATGTTCACCCCCAAACACACCCCCCATCCTCGATCCAGACACTGAGACTGACACACACAGGGCAGAGGTGTCACAGAATAGTCACAGAAGCCCAAGAGCTGGGGGCAGGAGCTGATACGGAGGGGCCCTGCGAGCCATGAGGAAGCCTGCACTCGCCCCACCCACGAAGATGGCTGTAGCGGCCGTCATCAAGGCGACAGGTGACGTCCCGATAAACGGCGCTCGTGACGGCGCGCTGTCGACCTGCAAGAACGCGCCGGTGACGTGATGGGTCGGCTCATGCGCAGCCCGCTTCGAGCAAGCGCCGAGCTCCACGCACAAAAAGAAGCTGTCAATCGCATCGTTCATCAGCCCGGGATCATCGATCATCGAGCAGTGGCCGGAATGAGGAAACTCTACCTGGCGTGCATTCCGCAGCGCTCGCGCCATCGCGCGGATCAACGGTGGGCGCATCGTGTCGTAGCGACCGTACGTGAGTAGCGTCGGCAGATGGCCCAGCGCCGGGAGCTGACCCGTGATGTTCCAATGCTTCAGCACGCCTCCAATGGTGAACTCCGAGGCCCCTTGGATCCCCACGTAAATCTCGGAGTTCATGAGGTTATTGGCCGTCTCGAAACAGTCGGGCGCCGGCGTCGTGCGCACTGTGAAAAAGGGCGTGAGCGCGCGCACGATCGCGACGTACTCAGCCGAGTCGTACCTGCCCGCTGCGTCCAGTGACTTCAGCGTGCGCTGGACGAAGGGGGGCAGGGAGCCGAGGCTACCCTCGGCCTCATCCCATTGCGACCGAATGTAGAGCTGACCGTCGGAGAGCGGGCCCGAGAGAACGAGGCTTGAGAGGCCGGCTGGATGCGTCAGAGCATAGAGCTGTGCGACGATGGTGCCCCACGACGAGCCGAGCACGTGGTGACGCGTCAGACCGAGGTGTGCAATCAGAGCCGTGAGCTCCTCTGCGTAGTACGAGAGATCGAAGAGCCACGGCGCTGAGGTTTTGGCGGATGGCACCGGCCGCTCAGAGAGCCCTGCGCCCATCTGATCGTAGAAGTACACGTCACGGCCGCGGCATGCTTGCTGCTTCAGCGGCAGCATGTAGTGGTGACTCCAGCCAGGCCCACCGTGAACCATGACGATGGGCTCACCCGTCGGTTTCTTGGAGCCCGAGTATTTCCAGTACGTAAGGTTGAGACCTCGAACCTGGAGAGTGCCTTCTCTGACAGTGAGTGAGCACAGAGAGGGCGTGAGCGCGTCACAGGTGAACATGTCGCGATCGCGCGGGGCGGGTGGAGGAATCGGCCAGGCCCGACAAGTATGAACATGAATGCGGAGTGTGAAGTGTGAATATGTCTGTAAATGGATGATTCCTTAACACACACGTTTCCCTCGGTCACATTGGATAAAGTCTGAAACGAACGAGGACACGTCACGTTCACGTTCACGTATTTTGCCATCTCGCCTCGGCAGGGAGCGACGCGCACATCTCAATGCCGCCGACAGACTACTTGACGAGTGCAGTGTACAGAACTGTTCAAGCTCCGACTCTCGGGGTGGGGGTGGAGATGAAGTGGACTCCTTGGTGGACTCGAGATCTCAGTCAGACATCCTCTCTCTCTGGCACCCGCGGCGGTGGCGCCGGGGAGAAGAGAAAGCCCGCGAGCGGTCCGTCCCAAGAAGCCGTCTCTCTGGCGCCAGCGCCGGTGGCTTTGGCGAGAATAGAAAGGCGAGCGAGCGGCCCCTCCCAAGCCGCCGTCGAGGTACTGCCCTGGCCAATCCGTCTGGTACAGATGGAGCCCGGTGTTGCACCCGGCTGTAAACGCGCTGGAGCACTTACGGCGCCGGGGTCCGAGGCTCTGTTGCAAGCGGCATCGAGCGCCGAGGACGGGCCGAACGCTCTGAGCAGGAGTCTCTCGAGCTCGCACATCCTCGCTTCGAGCTTCTCGTGCGAGCTAGCAAGGCGCATCTCGAGTCGCTCGACGGCAGCCGCCGTCTCGTGAGCATGCGCACAGCCGCTCGTGTCCTCGTCGGCGTGCGTGCTGTAGAGATTGGGCAGCTGGTGTGGCGGGTGATCCGCCTGCGCCTCGACGGAGGCCGACATCTGCTGTTTCATGATGGCGACGCCGATCTGCTTAGCAGCGTAGAGTACGGAGCCGCGCGACGAGCTCTCCGCCCTGCTCCGCGCCTCGAAGTCAGCTGGAAGCACGTGCTTGACGCCCCACACATGGGGCATCCTTGGAATGACGGAGGCCTTGCGCGCGCGCGCACGGCGTCCCGACAGTGAAGCGATCGCGCCCGAACTGCCCCGCGACGCTGCATGCAAAGTAGTCTGCTCGAGAGTTGGCAGGTGGCCGGCCATTGTCTCGAGCTTCAGGTCCAGCTTCTTTCGCCAATTGCCGGGCGCCCTTTCGTCCATCTCGCGCGCGAGCTGCTTGTCATAGATCGGGCGCAGACGGTTGCGGAACTGGGCGCCGCTTTTGAAGGCACGCCGCTCGGCTTCCCGTACGAGGGCGCGCGTGATGCGCCAGCGGGATCGCACCCTGTGGAACTCGTTGTACGCCTCGGGGAAGTTGCGCATCGTCTGCATGACGGAGGCGCCGTTGATGGTGAATACGAGCAGGTACGAGGCCGCGAGCGCTGGGAAGTCGAGCTGCAGGTCCTCAGACTCGAGGATCACGTCATCGCCCCACACACCGCCCTCGCGGATCACTCGACCCGCCCAGAGCACCGAGCCACGCTGCACAATGTACATGTAGCCCGACGGGCAGAACTCGGCCGGCGGGAAGACCATGTTGGCCAGCTTGGACGCGACCTGGATCAACATGCCGTGATGCGACGAGAGCATCCGTAAGTACCACACCTTGCGGATCCACCTGTGATGGATGAGCCACAGCACCTCGCCCTGCATCGCGGGCGAGAGGTGGCTGAGCATGAGCCGCGACTGCGACCCCGTGCGAAGGTTCGCCATCTCGTGCATGTACTCGCGCAGCCGGAAGCGCGTCTCAGCGGGCAGGAGGTGCGTCGACATGAAGCTGTTCAGCTGTGAGAGGGACTCATGGAAGGCGGCGGCGGCGGGCGAGAGGTTGGCTGCGAGCCCGCAGAAGGTACCGATCAGATAACCCCAGAGCATGCCCGAGCCGAGCATTATGGCCGACGCGATCACCTGCTCCGTCGGGTTGAAAGGTGTCGCCGTGATGTCACCATACCCGACGGAGGTTATGGTCATGACGGAAAAGTAGAGTGAGTACGCGTACATCGACCAGGCATCGACGCAGCTGAAGCCGCCAGAGCACACCCCGCCCGTACAAGTGCCGATCTCGCAGTGGTCGGCCCTCCGGTGCACGGCGCTTGCGATCGCCGAGCAGTTCGTCGCGAGCATCGCGCGCGCGGTGGCCTCGTCTGGGTGGCCCCAGGGCACGCAGTAGGCCTTGCTTCGCGGCCATGACTCGAGCGGTGCAAAGGATGCCTGCAGGCCCCATACGCATGCCATCCAATGACAGCCGAGAAAGATCGCCACCATCGTTGTCCCCATGGATAGGTACGCGTAGTTGATGGAGACGCTCAACTCCCACCGTTTGAAGATGCGCGAAGAGAGTGCGAGGCGCACGAGCTTCGTCAGCCGCAGGATGCGCACGACGCGGAGCGCGAAGACGCCTTCGGTGCCGCCCACCACGCCCAAATCGAAGATCGAAGTGAAGATCGAGAACACGTCCACACAGAACCACGACGAGAGCAAGTAGTGGCGCGCAATTTCGCGCGGCCGCGTGTGCCACCTGATGCCCTCCTCGGCGCTCTCGCTCTTGAAGGCGATGCGGAACTGGAGATGCAGGTCCCAGATGAAGACGAGGTCGACGACGCGGTTGCATAGGAAGAGCCCGTCCTGCCAGCGTGAGTCGTCTGTTTGTGGGACCAAGAAGGCGACTTCGACGGGCGTCGCCATCGCAGTGTAGATGAGCGCCAAGCCCATCGCCAAGTCCCAGTAGGCGATCCACTCTGTGACGCGTGGATCGATGACCCATTGGCAGCGGCTCGGCTCGCGCCCGTTGTTCGTATACAGCTGCTCTCGCCGTCGCCGTTCTGTCCTGGGCAGCATAGCGAGGGTCCTTGGCAGCATAGCGAGGGTGTTCGCCGTAAGAGTTCTGAGCGTGAGGTTGTGGCGCTTGCACTCACGTCCGGATCCAACAGCGTGTCCTTTGAGGTGTGGCCTTGCGGGAGCCACACGATGTGGTTGTTCGCTCTCGGCCAACCAGAAAGTTTTAACGCTTCTCAGAAGTAGACCGTTCTAAAAAACATAGGGGATGCCGGAAAGAAAGCCCTGAGTATGGGCAATAACCAACCTATACGACCAAGTTTTCAGCTGCAACCAACCGTCGTTCTGAGCACCTTTAGAAGGAATGAATGGATGGCAAGCATCTCGAACACGGCACCTCGATGTCCTTGCTGTGCCCGTCGCCGGCTGGGCGCCCTTGGCTTTGGATCAAATGCGGCATGTGGGGCATGGGTAGTTCAATCGGCTGCTCTGGGGCTGCCGCCACCACCTCCTCCATCACCGCCGCCGCCGCCCTTGCCGCCATCATCGCCACCACCGTGTTCGCCGCTGCCATCGCCGCCGCCATCGCCACCGCCATCGCCGCCGCCATCGCCGCCGCCATCGTCACCTGGGTCTCCAACCGCTAGTCAGCATCGGTTTCGGGAGGACGCCGACGCCGCGCTTCGTCATGGCCGTTTCGAGCAAGGGTGGTCTTGTTGCGCGGAGCTGCTTGATGGCGCGGCGCCCACATGGTGGGCGGCGCAGGCGGTGGCGGCGCGTACGCTGCTTGAGTGGGCCAAGGCGACAGCGGACGAGGAAGACGCGAAGGCCGAGCGGCTGGCGCGCTCTATTGAGTGCTTCGATGAGGCGTTGCGGCTCCTCAGGGCGGCACTCAGAGACGACGATGTGACGGCCGCCACCGACCCTGCCGATCCTGCCAATGGTGCCGGTGGGGCAGCGGGCGCAGGCGCGTGCGCGGAGGAGGAGCTGGTGGAACTCCTCAATGACCGCGGCGTCGCTCACTATGAGGCGGCGCTCCTCGAGAGCCTGATGACGTCCATCATCCAGCCGGGTAACCAGCTCACTACAGCGCGCGAGTCGCTTCTCGAAGCCCTCGAGCGTCGTCCTGGGCATGCGCGCGCGTTGACGAACCTGGGGCTGGTCGAGTGGTGTCAGGGGCACGAACGCGCCGCTCAGCAGGCCTTTGACCGTGCCATCGAGCTCTCAACGGCCTCTGGCGGCTCGGATATCACTACGGCGCGTGCTCACAACAACCGCGGCGCGCTGCGACTCTCGACGGGCGAGGCGGACAAGGCGGTTCTCGATTTCCACACGGCGCTGGGTATCGACGCGTGGTACGAGGCCGCACGCGCCAACCGGGACCGGGCGCTCGTGCAGCTTGGCGAGCCTGCGCCTCTGCGCCCGGTTGAGGAGATGGAGTCGCGTCCCTCAGGCCCACCTGAGACCCCGCGCCTCTCGCGGTATGGGACAAGGTGTACCATACGGTAGTGAGTGTGTCCTGTGACGCGTGTCACGGCGGTCCTGTGTGACATGCGAGGAGCAAGGCGGCGACGCGAGACAGAGGAAAGTACCCACACGAACGGAAAGATACGTACATAAAGATTTTGACAAGATTTGCACAGCTCCTCGTGCACATAAAAGCCGGTATCCAACACCCGCGCCGGGCTCGGTAGCTACACAAGATGAAGGCCGTACGCACGGTACGTCGGTATCTCTCTTCCTGCGGTGATGACGACGAAAATTGAGCTTACCGCCTGTCGTTGGTAGGACAGTTCTCTGGAGTGCGACCAAAGCCGTGCTCACTCTGCAGCCGCTCGGCCAGCGCTACGAGCCGCTCGAGCGCCTCGGGCTCGCTCCTCTCTCCTCGGAGCGCCTCGGGGCCGCCGACCTCACGCTCGAGCGCCTCACGCCAGCAGGCTGCCGCCAACGCGCGCTCCTCTTTTCGGTCATCTTTGGGGCCGTCGTCGATGGGTGTGCGGAGTCGCTCCTCGTCAGCCGCCGCCGCCGCCGCCGCCGCTATCTCTTCCTCGCCGACCGTGTCCATCGCCGCTGACCGTGAACGCCGACCGTGAACGCCGACCGCGTCCAACGCCGCCGCAGCGGCCGCTACTCTCTCGACTGATTCGCCGTCACTGCGCAGTGACGTCTGCGTCTGCGGCCGCGCCTCTGCGAGAGCATACCGTCTCGGGCGCCGCTGCGCCTCGTCTCTCGCCTGCCGCCGGAGCTCGACTAGGTGCCGTCCCGCCGACGTGCCACGACGCACCTCAAGTGCCTCGAGCGCCTCGATCGCGAGCGCCCGCCCGCCCGGCCCAGCGCCGCTCGAGCCTCGGCCCGTGCCGATCCCAGATTGTGCCTCCGCCTCCGCGTACACGGAGAGCAGGCCGCCCCAGTCAGAGGCGGCGCGCGCGCCGAGGAGCAACTCGAGGATGAGCGTTGGGTCGCATGGCACGCCGTCGCGCCCCGCGCCTTCAAGCAGCGCGAGCGCTTGCTGACGCTGGCCGGCACGGGCGGTGCCGAGGATGGATCCCGTTCTCAAATCGACGGCCGCGTCCATGGCTGCCCGCGAGAGCGCGTCGCAGTGTGCGTTCTGCTCGCGTGGCACAAGTGAGGTCGAGAGCGACCTCGGCGCGAGCAGCGCGACGTGCTCATGCGCGCGCGCGTGCAGTTTTGAGAGCTTGCGCGGCGTGGCACGCCCCTCGAATTGCGTGAGGACGACGCGACAATCGCCCTCGACGGTCAAGGCTGCACGCACTGAGGGCTCAAGGGCATGCTGTGCCGCCGCCGCAAGACCGAGCAACAGGCCCTCATACTCTGCAGCGGTCGACGAGGGACACCGCGGCAAGAACCGGGCGCCCTCCCACAGCAGTACGTTGTCGAGCCAAAGCACTGCGCCACAGCCGCCGCAGCTGCCGCGAAAGCTCCCGTCGAATCGGATGTGCAGAGACGGTGTGCGCATTGTAGCCAAAGAGGGCTTTCACGATCACAGTTCGCGCCGGACGGAACTCACGTTCACGTATTTTGCAAAGTCGCGGCAAGTCGCACACCCACCGGTCCCGTGGACACACACCGTGGGGGGGCGCAGACCGATCGCCGAACTTATCCTCAACTTACCTTGATTTCACAGTAACAATTGACTCCTGGCGGAGCACAATTTGGTGGCTGTTTGTGTCCCCTGCTCTCTCTCTCACCTACTTGCGGTGCGCGGAACCTCTGTGAGGGATCTGGTGGAGTGATGGTCCCTGGGGACTTGGTCGGATTGTTGTGCCGGCTACTGGCACAGTGCCTGCAGAAGCCGCCGACTGCAGAACCTGGCACGCTGCTCAAGCCGGCGGACCGCACGAGGCCGCCTGGTCGTGTGCGCCATGCCTTTAAGCAGATGGATTTGAACCGCTCGGGCGGCTTGACTCTCGAGGAGCTCAAGGCTGGGATGGCGAAGGAGCTTGGCGTGGAAGAGCTCGCGCCGCACGTCTTCCAGGCCATGGAGTATCAGTTTTTGGCGCATGCCGACGACAGGGAAGACGGCGTCAAGGTGCTGACGGCCAAGGTCTTCTCACGCTACTATTGCGAGGTTCTCTTCCGCCACTTTGACAAGAACAACAATGGCGTGCTCGAGTTGGCGGAGGTGCACGAGGCGTTGAAGTTCCTGGTCAAGCCCGACGCGGACGGCAACCAGGTGATGCCTGTCATCGTCTTCCCGTCCGAATACTGCCGCCTGGACGGCGAGGTCAAGCTACCGATCTCGTGGTTTTGGGAGTGCACGCGCGTCCGCCATCGAACCCGAGGCCTTCACTTTCGTGCTCCCTGCGCATGCCGTGCCTTGCAGCGAGCGCGGCTGACGGCACACGCGCCCTGTGGGCGATGTGTGGATGTGTGTGCCGTGCCCGTCGCCGCTCCACAGGGTCTACTCTTCGATGGAATGAGACAACCGCGGTCGCGTCAGATCCATCACCTCGAAGCTTTTTGGTTCGATACAGAGGTAAGTCTCAGAGTATAAAAGAGTTCGACAACGTTTCTAGTATTGAACACCCTCGGCCTCGCCACGTCCGACGGGTGTACTCCGCTGCTGCCGATTGCGTGTGCCTGCGTCCGTGCGTCGGTCCGCGTGCCGGTTTTCTTCGGATGTGTGAACCTAAGAAATTGCAGACACACATTCACATTCACACAAAGGAGTACAGCACACATGGAGAGGCCCTGCTCGAGTGCTCGTCACGAGGAGCATGTGCAGTTCCTTTGTGCTCCTCTCCGTGTCCACGGTCGTCGTGCCTGCGCGTCCGCCGTTGCCGCTTGCACTGGGTATGCGCGACGCGTGCGCCGCTGCGTTCGGCGTCAATTCCCGACCGGAGCCAGAAGAAGCAGCTGCCGTGGCTTGCGCGGTGATTGCTGCGTTACACACAGCTACCAGCAGTAGCGTCGTGGAGCGACCAGAGGCGCTGCCGAAGCAAGGCGAATACATCTTCAGCGCTGACACCCCCTTCGCCGGCCGATTCGCTTGCATAGAGCCGTTCGCGTTAGCAGGCGACCCTCTGGCTGCCCAGACCCTTGGCCTTCTCCTCTTCTCGGGAGTGGGTGGGTGCAGTTCAGACCTACGCGCGAGTGCGAAATGGCACGCCGCCTCGGCTGCCCAAGGCAACCTGGATGCTCTCGCCGTCCTCGGCGGATGCATTCGGCGTGGCTCCGGCGTCGAGCAAGACGAGGCCATGGGCAGGGCCATCATCGAGGCGACGGCCGCTGCCGGCTCCCCTGTGGGCCTCTGCAAGCTCGGCGTGATGCTCGACGAGGGGCAGTGCGGGATGACGCAGGACTCGTGGGCGGCGGCGCGTTGCTTCGAGGCCGCCGCCGCGCAGGCGTCCGCACTCGGCCAATTCAATTGGGGATGGGCTCTCGTGCACGGGATCGGCGTGCGTCGGGACGTCCGTCGTGGCATTGAGCAGTGGGTTCAAGCGATGAAGCAGGCGCCGCTCGACGGCTCCGAAGAGGCCGCCTTCTACCTGTACGAGGAGCGCAGCAAGATTGACGACCCCGCCCTCTATGACGCCATTCGGCCCACAGCCTGCCTGCGACTCGCGGCCTCTTTGGAGCTCGATTTGGCCATCGAGCGGCTCGCGAGGGCCGAGGAGCGACGGAAGACGAAGCAGGTAGTAGAGGCCTTCAGAAAGCCTCGGAAGGGCCCGCGCTTCACGCGGGACGACAAGGCGCGGCAATGGACTGCCAAGGACCAGCGTGCTGCGGAGTTCCTTGACGCTCTCGACGGATAAAAGTATCTATCGGGTCCTGGAATATGATCTCATATAATCATATACCGGTAACTGTGTCCCGGCTCCCCCGGTGTCTTTTTACCGGTAAATGAAGTCCGCAAGTCCCTTTTCAGGCGCCGCGCGCCGCGCCGCGCGCCGCGAAGAGGCTAGTGAGGGAGTGTGGCAAAGGCGGCGCACGCGCCGCGTGGAGGCAAGTGGACCAAGTGGCGGTGTCTTCCCCGAAGGATGGCTCACGGTCCTAACCTTTCAACTGACTTTGCGGTATTGCTGTCAAAGCAGCACGCATGGTCCGACCTCAAGCAAGTGCCCGCGCAAGACGTCGCAGCGCACATGGAACGCATCGACAAATTGCTGACTGAGTATGTGCAAGCTACATTGATGGGTGATACTGCTTGGTACAAGCAGCCGTGCGTGTCGAGTGACTATGCGTGCCCTGCACGCATAGGAAATTTCATGCATCACTACCTGAACGCGCTAGCCTTTGCAACGACTCGCAATGTGCCATTCGCATGGTCCCAGTCTTGGAAGTACCAGGTTGAGCCATGTGATACGTACATAAAGCGCTCGTCGTGGTTGAACAATGTGAGGTTGCACTCAACGACTGATCGGTGCGCCAAGCGCTCCACTTGCCGCCTGGGAGACGCCCTTGCAGAAGTGTCAAACTCGAGCTTTGAGCAACGTTTAGCTTGTGTCGGCACTCGCCAGTTGCGGCGGTGCGATACGGAAAACGATCTCATCGTTCTTTCAAGTAAAGGTGCGGAGCGCTTCGACTCCATGGAGCTGGCTGCACTGGGGGCAGGGTGCAGCGTGAGATTCCAGCATGGAAATTCGCGTGCAGCTGCTCTTTTTGCTCTTGGACCGCACTACCTCTTCGGTCGACTGTTCACACTCTCCTTCGAGTTTGATGCCAAGCGCGTCCTAGAACCCGTTGAGGCAGTGCTTCAATCGGCGAGCAGTGCTGCACACGGTCGCCCACCGCTCCTGATTGCGGCGCACATTCGCCACCGGCTCCAATCTTTCATAGGCACTGAGGCGGTTGATATGTACAAGCAGGCTGTGCGAGAGGCGAGACGTCGTTACGCTTATGCGGGGCAGGCTTGCATCGTGCTTCTCGCGACGGATAGGAGGCTCACGCTATCAGCCTTTGTGGATGCTCTCCAGGGCTCGGAATGCCAGGTGGTATCCATTCCCAGGCCCCCTGGACATCAGAACGTCTCTCGCAGTCATCGAGTGCCCTTGGAGCACGGAGAGGACGCTGGCGAGGTTGCGATGCAAGATCTGGCGCTGCTGAGCCGCGCGGACGTGCTACTCGGTAGCTTTGGATCCACCTTCACCATGCTTCTTGGTGAGCTTATCGCCGCAAATTACCGACGAGTCCGCACATCCAAGCCGTGGGCTCAGTTTCCCGTGATGGTACTTTGCGATCATCCAGGTGCCAGCGGCCAGTGCACGAGGGGTCTTCCGCTCATTGGGGCTCAATGGCACGTGTCCCTTGGGCAGTACCCGCGAACGTACATGCACATGGGCGACGATCTGTTGGCGGGATGTCCCACCATCACGTGAGGGACGTCGAGTAGTGCGAGGTGGTGTGATGTGTATAGGTCCGGATGTACAAGAAATTAAACAAAAGTTCAAGATTGTCGAATCTTCCAGATAAATGTCCAGCAATCCGAAAATTACCTTTTTCGTCATTCGTGTCGAAGAACGAAATCGACGAAGTCGCCTTCATTCAATGTCTCCGGAAAGCGCGCTCCTGTCGATCCGCGACGAGCCCATCGAGCACAAGGGCGGCTCGCTCAGCCCTTAGCCAAATCAGCGATGCCCATGCGTGTAAATTCGTGCGGGTGCGGCCTTTACTGCGGGCGCGAGTGCAATTCTTGGTGAGTGCAGTGCTACCGTGCTGCCCGTGCGGGCAGAATCACCTTTTGTCGAATTGACGATTGATTGCATCGCGCGCGCGCCTCTCCTTGATTGGCAGTGAGTTCGATGAGACGGTCTGGCTGGATCACAAGAAGAGCAAGATAGTCGGAGAGGTTCTCTCTCCGGAAACGGTCTTCGCGATCCACGAGCCCAATGTTGAGGTCCTGCACATCCCGCCGGCGATTCCGAGTTCATCACCACCACACCCGAGCTCGCGGCAGGCCAAGATGGCTGTAATCCTTCGCGGATACCTTTCGCTCTTACCTTCGAAACACCCCGTTCGCGATTGAGCCCGTTCGACATGAATCACGACGACGACGAGGATTCTGTGGTCTCTGGGCTCAGGGCTGTGGCTCGGAACGTTGACGCCCGCCGGGGTACATCGGCACGATCGCCTGTATGCCATGATGAGGGAGGGCCCCATCAGCATGCAATCAGGGAGGGCCATGGGCATGCCATGATGAGGGAGGGCCCCATCAGCATGCAATCAGGGAAAGCGTACGCGCATGAATGATGTCGGATCGTCGGCGTCGGAGGACAGGTAATCAGGGGAGACTGCTGACTGGACCTGGCATGGCGTCGGATCGTCGGCGTCAGAGGATGTAAGGTACTCAGGGGAATCGGACCTGACAAGGGCGTCGGATCGTCGGCGTTGGAAGACAGGTAAGGTAATCAGGGGAGACTGGACCTGGCAAGGGCGTCGGATCGTTGGCGTCGGAAGACAGGTAAGGTGATCAGGGGAGATACATTGGCGGTTCCGATCGGATGCGGAAGAGCTGGTCGACCGGACGTACTTAATACCGGGGTAGTCGGTTGAGCAGTTTCACGGAGGACGCTCCGAGACTGCTGAGTGCTGTGTCGCGTGAGTCGACGGCATACGACACCGCGCGCAACATGGCACACCGCACCGCGCGCGGCGCCGGCGGCGCGGACCGCGGCGCGCGCGTGTGCTACCCGCACAGCCACTTCACGACGCGTTATCTTTAAGTTAAATAGTTAACGTAACGTCTTCCGTCCGGTCCGGACCGCGCCGCGGGAGCGAGCGAGCGACCGCACCGTCCGCGCAGACGCACTGAGTTCGACCGGTGAGTCTGTGACCGGGAGTACGGTGGGTCTACGGGGACGCGTGTGCCGGATCTCTCGGACTATGGTCTGTGCCACGACTAAAACGCCTACCGTGCACGGTGCACAAAAGTGAAAAGGCGTAAGTTCCTAAGTAGACCTGCTGACCTGGCGCTTTTGAGGCTTGCGCTGTGCGACCTTCTGACCTATGAGAGCATCCTCATGCCTCGAGCTCCTGCATGGGTGCGAGTCCCGAGTCGGCCGCCTCCTTATTGTTTCGTCGCGCCACGATCTTGGCTTCGAAGGCGGCCTTCTCCTCGGCCTTCTTCATCGCGGCCACTAAGCGTTCCTTCTTCTTCTCCTCCACCACCTCGCGCTCCTCCTCGGCCTTGGACGCCGCCTCTCGCTCTGCAGCCTCCTTGGCCTCCTTCTCTGCCTTGACCTTGGCTTTCTCCTCGGTGTGCAGCACCTGCTGCAGCTTGGAAGCGACCTTGCGCAGCGCGTGCGCGCTCGCTTCGATGTCTGCCACCTGCAGCACCGCCGCTTTCGCGTCATTCATAAGATTCACCAGTGCCAGTTTGAGCTCGGGCGCCCCGAGCGATCCGCCGCCGTCTTCATCGAGGGAGTCGAAGAGAGCGTCGATCTCGTCGTCAGAGGCCTTGACGCCCAACTCCTTGACATTCTCCCTGAACTCCTTCTTGTCCACTGAGCCGTCATTGCTCGGGTCCCACTTGATGATGATATCTGAAACCTTGAGGTTGCGGCTCGTGATGATCTTTCCAAGCTGCACGGCAGGCGGGCCCGTTATGGCACTCTTGAGCTCCACGACTGAGGCCTCAGCCTTCTCGGCCGCCTCCGTCGCCTTCGCCGCCTCCTCGATCTGCGCCGCCTTCGCTCGGCACTCCTCGGCTCTGCGCCTCAACGCTTCCGCCTCCGCCTCCGCGTCGTACGCTGAGTCGAGCAGAAACTTGAGAGCTGGCTTGAGCTCAGCAAGGTCGAGCGAGCCGCCCTTGTCCTCGTCCATGGAGTTGAAGAAGTTGTCTATCTCGCTATTGTTCGCCTTGATGCCCAGGCTGCCGCGCACCTTTTGGCGAAACGCTATCTTCTTAATCTCACCCTTGCCCTCGCTGTCCCAGTCCCGCAGCAGCTCGGGAATCTTCATGCCCTTCTTCTTGAGCGCCGCGCCGAGCACGCGCTCAAAGCTCGAGTAGACCTCCAGCGCTTTCTGATCGGAAATCGCCGCCTCCTGCAGCCGCTCACGCGCGCGCTGGAAGAGCACGGCCGACGACACGTCCTTGGGCTTCTCCTTATCCTTCTTCCCGTCCTTCTTCTTTGCGCCGCCACGCGATGTGCCGGCGCCGCTGCTGGTAGGAGGCCGCTCTGACTCGGCACCGCTCTCCTTTGGTCCGCCTAGGCGCGACATTCCCGCCTGCGACGCGTCGGCGCTGCTGCTCGTGGGTCCCATGAGCGCAGCGCCCCACGACCGGAACCCGCAATGCCGGATTGGAAAGCCAGCGAGCGGCGGCGATGATGGTGACGAGTAGAGGAGCGTTGACTTGCGAGGCGTCCAGATGTTGGCGCGCGTCATCCGCTTCAGCAGGAGGGTGGGCCAAGAGTCTGTAGAGGGCCCTTTTGCTCGCCCAGGACGCACTCGGCCGGGTCCGATTTCGCACCAGGATGCACTTCGAAAGTTCGCCTGTGAACACGCTTCTTCAGTAACTTCTAAGTTTCGCTAGCTCTCGGAGGAGTTTTTCATTTGAAATTGAAGCTCTCAGGGCAGCGCGCCATCACATGGGTACTCTATGGAAGCCTCGATCTCATAATAGGGCGGCAACTCAACGTCCATGCTCAGTTCAACAGTCGCCTTCACTGAGATGAGCGCACCCGCCTTGACCGGCGTTGGCCTCGTCGACAGCAACGGGAGCACCGTTTGCCAATGGCTACGAAAGGGTTCTCCGCGCATGCCGCGCGATTCGATGACGATGGGAGGGATGGGGGGCTCGTCGACTGGTCCACCACCGCCTTCATCGAGCACGAGGCGTGGCCAGCAGGCGAGCCCGGACAGAGAGTGCGCCACGTCCTCGGCGAGCTGCGCGAGTGAGCGGCCTTGGGCACCTGATGAGGGAAGCAAACATGCAATCCGTCGCAATCAGCGGCCATCGGAGTATAATCAGAGGCGCTCGGCGAGCTATCGGCGAGCTGCTCGGGGCGGGCCGCGCAGGGCATGGCGCAGCGCGCAGGGTTTTGTGAGCGGCCTTGCTTGGGCACACCGGCTCGGTCCGCGTCGACGTCGTGCAGATCGAGCTGCTCGAGCAAGCGAGCTGCGTTGGCCTTGAGGGTGGACGCGCACACGCGGAACTCGAGCACCGTCGTGCAACGCGCACCCGATCCAGGCGGCAGCTCCTCGCCTCCGAAGGCAAAGTCTTCCCACAGCTGCGGTGTCGCGAGCGGGAGCAGCCACGGGTTGTCGCACGCAAACCTCACAGGAGGGCCAGAGGCGATCCAATTGCAATTGAGCCGGTGGTGAAGGCTGTAGGCGGCAGGTACGGCGAGCGTTTGGACGCGGGCGGGGATATAGGAGCGGGGATCCCACGGCCGCTTCATGTGCCGCAGCCTCGCGTCGCGGATCGTGGCCAACATGCCCTCTTCGGATGCAATCGAGCCCGCAATCTCGGAGATGAGCAGGTCGGCCTGCTCCGGCAGCGTGATCGTCGTCGAGAAGCCCTCGATTATCTCAATCGTTCCTGGCGGAATGTCAGACGCTGCAGAGCTCGCGATCAAGGCGCGGGCTTTCGCCGCGGCTTCCGGATTGGCTTCGACGGCAAACACTTTTGAGGCGCCTGCACGCGCAGCGAAGAGGGCCAGCACTGCAAATGGGCCCGTTCCCAGGTCGAGGACGACGCAGTCGCCCGCGTGTGCACGCACCCTCCGGCTTATCGCTAGTCCGAAGGCCGATGTGCGAGCGTCGTCGTGCAGCATCGCCTCGTACATTTCGTCCGTGAAGGTAACGAATGCGGCAGCACCGTCCACAGAAGGGTGCCACGAGGTTCCTTCCAGCTTTGACAGCATCGACGAGGTGCACGATCGCGGTGCAGTACAGGCCATTGCCACAGCGACTGTTGCACTGGAACCGAGGACCGGGCAACAGGCCACAGCGACAGACAGCATTGGCGTACGTGGGACTCCTGAGGTTGTGCCGGCCCTCTACGGAGAAAAATCCCCATGTGTTGGTTTCCAATTGGGGCAATTGCGGCCTGCAGACCCTAAACATGTACATGTAAGCCCCACGAAAGTCTGTCTCGTTTGAAACTCGGTTGCGTGCATGCGTGCCGGGCGAGGGATGAGCGTTCTTTGACTTGACTTGACTTGACTTGATTTGCCCTCTTTTGTCAAGTGCGAAGGAGGAAAGCCGTCGCAGGCGCCCGCGCCGGACGATTGCCATCGCCAGTGAGCACTGCTCCAACTCTTTGCAGCCATGTTCGAGAAGACACTCAACGATATGATCAAAGGCATCCGCGCCAACCCGCAAAACGAGGCCGCGTACCTTGCCACCTGCATCACCGAGTGCAAGGGCGAGCTCTCGAGCACGGACACGACGGTCAAGCAGCATGCAGTGCTCAAGCTCATGTACATGCACATGCTCGGCCAGGACGTCTCGTGGGCCGCCTTTCACTTCGTCGACCTGATGGCCTCGCCGCGCTTTCGCGGGAAGCGCATCGGCTACCTCGCCGCCGCGCAGACCTTCACGGATGCGACGGACGTCATGCTGCTCACGACCAACCTGCTGCGCAAGTCGTTCGCGTCGTCGGTGCACCACGACGCGTCGCTCGCGCTCAACAGCCTCTCAGTCATGGCGACGCCCGACCTCTCGCGCGACCTGCTTCAGGACGTGACCAATCTGCTCTCCTCGTCGCGCCCTCTCGTGCGCAAAAAGGCGGTCATCGCGCTGTACCGGCTGCTGCGGCGTCTGCCCGAGGCGCTGCCGACCGCGTTCCCGCGGCTGCGCGAGAAGCTCGACGACCCTGATCCGAACGTCGTCTCGTGCACCGTCAACGTGCTCACCGAGCTCGCGACCGAGAATCCCAAAGGGTACCTCGGGCTAGCCCCCGCGCTCTACCAGGTGCTCACTGCCTCGTCCTTTCACCGGACGCCACTCTGCATGCAAGTGCTGACTACGGCGCCCTCGCGTCTCCCCACAGGTGCTCACCACCTCGTCCTCCAACTGGACGCTCATTAAGGTGGTCAAGTTCCTTCGGCAGCTCGTGCCCCATGAGCCGCGGCTCGCCAAGAAGCTCGTCCAGCCCCTCACCCATTTGATCGAGACGACTCCCGCCAAATCGCTCCAGTTTGAATGCCTGTACACGGTCGCCTCGACGATGGCCGACTCGAGCCCTCAGCTCGCGCAGCTGACTGCGACGCACCTTCAGGGCTTCATCGAGACGAGCGACCCGAACCTGCAGGCCCTCGGGCTGCTCGCGCTCGCGGAGCTTCAGAGGGCGGACAAGGCGTTGGTCGAGCCTTGCCGCGACGCGATTCTCAAATGCCTCGACGACCAGCCGACGGTTCGTCAACGCGCTCTCAGCCTGATCTCGGGGATGGTCAGCCGCGCGAGCCTGCCGGGGCTGGTCGCGAAGCTGATGGGACAGCTGTACACTAGCGAGAGCTCGTATCGCGACGAGGTGATTGAGGTTCTCCTGGCGGCTGTGAAGGCCGAGAGCTTCTCCCACGTGCCGTCCTTCCGCTGGCTCGTCACGACGCTCTTTGCGCTCGCGGCGCTCCCCTCGAAGCACGATGCTGACGTGGCGCAGCTCCTCGTCGAGGTGACGCTCCGCGTACAGTCCGTACGCGGCTTTGCGGCGGAGAAGGCACTCGAGGTGCTCGAGACGGCGCTCGACCAAATGGCGGGCGCCTCCCTGCCCGGCCTGCTCCAGCCGGATGCCACGCTGTACGCGGCCGCCTGGGTCTTGGGCGAGCACTCTTCACAGCTGCCACCGTCTTCACAGCTTCGGTCACTCGAGGTGCTCCTGTGCCCAGCGGTGGCTTCACTCTCCCCGTCTGTCCAGGCGGCATGCGTGCAGGCGGCCCCCCGCGTTCTGGTCCACCTGCCCAAGGTAGAGAGCGCCCTCGCCACGCTCGATCGACCCGGCGCGACGTGCCAAGGGGACGAGGCCGCGGCGCTGCGAGCGCTCGTGCGCTCCACGTACGGCGCGCTGTGCCGCTTCTATGCCTCCCCGCACCTCGAGGTGAGCGAACGCGCCACCTCGGCCGCTGAGGTGCTCGTGCTCGTGCTCGGCGCCGGTGCGCACGCCCGACACGGCGCCGAGCTCGGGAGCTCGGCCAAGCTGATGCACGCGCCCGCCGCGTTGGGCGCCGTCGCGTTGGGTGGGCGCGAGCCGAGCTGGACCGATCCGAGTGCGGGTGGTGGGCCCGATCCGAGCTGGCCCGAGCCGAGTGCGCTGCGGCTGCTCGCGGCCTTGCGGCAGGGTCTCACGGTGGAGCTCCGGGCGGTGGCCCCAAAAGCTCAGCGTAAGGTGAAGCCGCCAGCGGACCTTGACCTACACACGCCCCTGTACACGCCGCCGCCGCCGCCAACCGCGCCCGCCGCGCCCTCCACGCCCTCCACGCCGACCGCCTATCCGGGCAGTGCCACCTCCGCCTCCTCCGACGGCGCACGACGCCCCGGGCGCGCCGGCCCGTACTACCTGGCGACGGACGAGCCTGCCGGCCCGCCGAGCACCGCGCTGCCCGGCGCGGCAGAGCCGTCTCTAATGTACTCCGAAGGTGCCACCACCACTGGCAGCGGCGCTAGCAGCAGGGGCGGCGCCGCTGCGGGCGCGGGCGACTTGGCTCATATGGCAGGCGGTACGCATGCATTCGGAGACGAGGAGGCCGTTACGGCCGTTGATCTTGACGAAGCCATGCCCGAAGGGGCCGGCGACGATGACGATGACGACGAGCGACGCGTGCCTGAAATGGCCGGCGGCGCAGGAGCGACCGCAGCCACGCCGCTGGCTGCGCCGTCCAAAGCCCTGCTCAGCCATGCAAAGGGGCCGTTCCTTGTCAACCTGCTCGGAGACGCGGACGGGGAGGCGTTCGGAGCGCCCGCGCAGCCTGAGGATGCCGGGGCGCCGAAGGAGAAGCGCCGCCGCCGCAAGCACCGATCCAGCGACGCGGCAGGAGGCGAGGCACCCCTCGTCACCCTCTAAGAGTGTCTACTCTGCACTCAGTTTCACTCACGACTCAGTACGTTATCGAATACGCGATTGTCGAACACGTACTATACCTCCTGACACCTGAAGAGGTACCCGGTCGTTCGGTAATTAACTAGATGGAATACGCGATCCGCATCCGGCTCGCACCTCGCACGGCAATTTCCAATACTGCGCTGGGAGGCATGCCGTTCTGATGTGCGTGTGCTGCGCGGGTCTTGCCAGGTTGCCCCTAGGTGACTGTTGCTGACGTCTCATCCAACCACCCTCACGGTTTTACTACCACCCTTCTTGGCGGCGTCCTTCTTTGGTGTTGGTGGACTGCTCGCAGTACTTTCGCGCCCAGTTTTGATGCCCTTGCCGCTACCGGCCCGGGCCGTCTTCTTGGTGCTCTCGTCCTCGGTAGCGCTCGTCACGGCGCTCGTGGCGCTCGGAGCGCCCTTCTCTTCACGAGCGCCCTTCTCTTCACGGGCGCTCTTCTCTTCACGGCCAGTCTTGCTGCCCTTCTCTTTGCTCTTCTTCTTGGCTGCGTCTGCATCTTGCTTGACTAGGGCGGCTTCCGGACCCGACATGCCGTCAGGTGGCCGCGGGGGCATCATGGGGGCCGGTGGCAGCGCTGAAGGCGCCGTGACCACCGACGAAGTCGGTGACGAGGCTGACCTTGCGGACTTTGGAGGGGCTGGAGGCTTGGAGCTGGCGAGGGCTCTGAGGGCTGGCGCTATCTCCTCATCGTAATCCGCCTTGTCGGCCTTCTCGCCCTTTTCGAGGACGTGTAGCTGCAGCACTTGCAAGTCTGCATTCTCGAGGCGGCATTGGACCTTGTAATCGCCCGGGACCGCCGCGCTGAACGAGATCGAAAAGGTCCCGTTCGAATTGTCGACCACCTGATGAGGGAGGCAATCAAGGTACAATCAAGGAGGCTGATGAGGGAGGCTGATGAAGGGCGCCATCAATGGCCAGTTCGAATTGTCGACCACCTTGGCCTCGCTCGCCTTGGAGCCGTACGCCTTCGCGTCCACGCGTACGCCGCCCTGCTCGCACCGATTGCCGTACTTGTCGAGAAGATGGAGGATGACGTCGATGGGAGAATCGATCTCCTGTCGGCTACCCTTGGCCTCAAGGTAGCTCTTGTGATAGACTGGCGGCCCGGGCGCCACCATAATATTGATGGGCGCGCCCGTGATCGATTCGCCGAAGAGCTGGATCGATACCCTATGCGCACCCTTGACAGTGAGCTCGCCCGGGCTCACGATCTCGTACAGCCCGACCGCGGACGAGCCGGCGGCGACGCTGTGCTTCTTCTTGTCGCCCTCCTTGTGATCCTCGAGCTTCTCGCTCGTCTTCTGGATCAGCGCGAGCTGCCCGATGGGCGTCTCGAGCATCGAGGTCATATCAGACGCCGATGCGAGGGAGACGAAGTTGTTGAACTCGTCGCAGATCTGGACCTGATGAGGGAGGCAATCAAAGCTCATCAGACCTGATGAGGGAGGCAATCAAAGCTCATCAGCCACTGGACCTTAAGGGCGAGCTTGTCGCCGGCGGTGAGCAGCGCGACGGACGCGCCATCGGATCGGACATGCGAACCAATCGCACTAGCACGCCCCGGTTTCACGTGGATCATCGTCGGGCAGCCTGGAAGGAACTGACGAACCCCAATTGTGTTGGGCTCGCACCAGACATGCAACTCAAAGTCGCCGGCCTCTTTGGGCACACGAAGCTCATAATCATTCTGGACCCGTCCCACGAGCCATGGAAGCTCATCGTGTCGAGCGTCTTGACGAGGTTCGCGCGCTCCTCCTTCTTGAGCAGGGCTGCGCGGCGCTTCTCGTCCACGTGGTCGCCCTTGTTGGGACCGCGCTTCTCCTCGACGTCCCGTCCGTCTTTGCCGGTCGGCCCGCTGGCGCCCTTGAGCAGCGCGGGCACGAGGAGGAGTCCAAAGGGTGGCGCATGGCCCGCGAGCACGTCCGGCGCAACCTCATTCCCATACGCGTCGCAACACTTGGTCTCAACCAGGCTCGCCACGCCCGCGACAGCCTCGCGAGGCGCGAGCAGCGAGCAGCGGCTCACCTCGAGGTCTCCAGGAAGCAGGGTCAGCGGCGCCGGGGAGCCGACGATGTGCACCCCGTGGATCTTGAGCTCGAGCATGTACTTGTGGCTCACCTGTGGGGAAGTGGTGGAGCGTCGTGGTGAGCACATGCATGCTGTGGATCTTGAGCTCGAGCATGCAACTTGTGGCTTACCTCGCTGGACCAGGTGACTAGGAAGGTGCCGTCCTGCTGGTCGTCGCACTTACACGTGAGAGCGGCCTTGGGCGCGCCGTTCGTGTTGACCGAGACCTCGAGATGAGCGCCGCCTTCGATGCACTTGTTGCCCATGCAGTCGGATAAGTGGACGACAAGCCTTCCTTGGGTGCCGACCACCGTTTGCAGCGGCAGCACGTCCTCGGGAAACTTGGTCGACGGCGCGTGCGCGGGACCGGGCTTCACCTGGGAGGCAATCAGATGCCATCAGATTCAATCAGAGGTCATCAGAGGTCATCAGAGGTCTTCAG
>ENA-UOUZ01000041-UOUZ01000041.1-mixed-culture-metagenome-genome-assembly--contig:-NODE-41-length-59595-cov-104.199798_pt1 | contig 59595 bp, 37 predicted proteins | sample MGYA00238154_ERZ761575 | MGnify/ENA primary metagenome ERZ761575 (study PRJEB28896, sample SAMN07631632) | mixed culture metagenome | isolation source: Freshwater growth medium | place: USA...
CGAAGGGCGCGTCATAGAAATCGACTGTGAAGATATCCGGCTGCATGATGCACACAGCTGCCGCTGCTGTGCACCAAAGGTACAGCCACGCGGCCATACATGCGAAAATGCGGCCGTCCGAAGCCTTGACCGCCGCCATGCTGAGGCCCATGCGCGCAGCTTGCTGGCGCCAGTCAGGAGCGGCGATCGCACGTCGCCATTGAGCGACGCGAAGGACATCGCGGACGTCGCCCGCGAAGCTGAATCCTGGTCGCGCGCTCGTGCACGGCAGTGTGGAGGTGGAAACAGCGGGCCATCCCGCGCTATTGGACGCGTCGCGTAGGAGCCCACTGTCGTCGCCGATAGTGATGGTCGTGATTGGCGGGTTGAGGCGCGTGAGCGCTTGTACGAGGACAGGGTCCGTGACGCGTACAATGCCGCCGTCCTCGGAATAGCCCGCCTGAGTGACGTCGGCAAGCATGCCGGCTGCCGCGGTTGTTGTGGAGGTGGCGTCCCCCGACGCGCCCGTGGGCGCCGTGGTCGCAGCGGCTGTGAACGCGACAGTCTTGCGACCGCCCTTGCCGCCGCTCCGCCCGCCGCCCTTGCCGCCGCGGCCTCTGCCCTTGCCGCCTTTCCCGCCTTTCCCGCCGCCGCGTGCGGCAGCCGAGGATTTGCTGGGTGCGGGTGGATCGCCGGCGCCGGCTCCGGTGTCCGCTCCGGCGCCACCCGCGTCATCGGCGTCGCCCTCGTCGTCGGCGTCGCCTTCGTCGCCGTCGTCCTCGTCGCCGTCGTCGGCGTCGTCGCCGCCCGCGCCGGTCGCCGTGTCGTCAGCGTGACCCGTTTTCTGCTTCTTCTTCGGGCGTGGGAGGATTTGCTGGGTGCGGGTGGATCGCCGGCGCCGGCTCCGGTGTCCGCTCCGGCGCCACCCGCGTCATCGGCGTCGCCCTCGTCGTCGGCGTCGCCTTCGTCGCCGTCGTCCTCGTCGCCGTCGTCGGCGTCGTCGCCGCCCGCGCCGGTCGCCGTGTCGTCAGCGTGACCCGTTTTCTGCTTCTTCTTCGGGCGCTCCACGCCGTCGGATCGGCAGAGACTGAGGTTTGGGCCAGCTGCCGCCCACTGGTGTTCTGTGCTGCCTTCTTTGTGATCGAGGTCGCAGAACGCCCGCTCTTGCACCTGCAGCGCCGCCGCCGCCATGCCTTTGAAGCAGCATCGCTTCGGGTTCTTGGCGCGCTCGCGCATACGCGCGGTGGTGTAGGTCCTGGGCTTGCCGTCTTTGGGGGTGATGGTGAGGGTGCCGGCCCTGAGGTTGAGGGACATCGTCACGCCGCGTGTGTCGCTCGCAGCATCTCCGTTCGGCTCCTTGCGCTGGCGCTTGGCTGCCTTGCCACCCCCGCCGGCTCCGTGGCCGCTGCCGCCGCCGCCGCTGCCGTCTTCGCCGTCGCCAGATTGCCCGCTCGCGCCTCCGCCGCCTCCGCCCGCGCCCCCGCCGCCAAAATATTCGGCGTAGCTGGCGAGGCTGAGAGCGCCCTGCAGCTTAATCAGGTGGCGCGCCCAGCGCTGAGCTGCCGCCGCCGTGGTCGTGCGCTCGTGGTCCGGGGCGAGAGGGTTCTTGGTTGCGATGGCCGCGTGGCGTACGCGACCAAAATGTGCGAGGGTGTCGACCACGTATGCGCGCCCTTCCGAAGCTAGCTTCGCGAGGGTTTTCTCGTGCGCCCCTTGACCGCCGTAGAGGACCCATGATTGGCGCACCTCTTCGAGGACGAAGGGTAACGTGCCCTTGCCGTTGCCGCCGAAGCCCCTCAGCATGAGCATGGGCTCGGCTAACTCGATAGCATTTTCGATGCTGCGCCTGTTTGTGTACGCCTTGTCCGCGGGCCCGGCCTCGAACTTCTCGCAGCGCATCCGTGCCCGCGTTTGCTCGAACGCCGCGCCGAGATCGATGGCGCTCCAGTCGGCTGACGCGAATGCTTTCGCCAGCTCATCCAAGCACCAGCCCTCCAATTCCTCGGGGAGCGTCGTCTTATCGAGCGCCAGTTGGAGCCCTGCTGTGCGGCCGTACAGTTCCGGCCACCGGTCGCGCGCTGCGTCGGTGAGTGCTTGCAGCTCCGGATCGAGTGTTGCCGCATCCACGCCACGCGTGGCGCCCTCGGCGAGCATGGCCATCAGCGGGCACCATTGGCGCTGCTTGGGCATATTCGTAGCCGGGTCGAGGGCAACGCCGGATGCCCCGATCTGCATGGCGTCCAGGTGGCATCCTTTGCCGCCCAACGCTAGACGGCCGATGATGGCCGCCTTGAGCGCGAGCCACTGCGTATTGGAAGTAGCCTGAGACAAGTCCCCTTGGAAGTGTCTGGGCACGGTGCCTCTTAGACGCGACTCCGCCGCGGTCAGCGCGGTGTCCGGGCTGCGTCCCGTCGCGGTCCGGTCGGGCGTGGAGTAAAGTACTGACGCGGCGGACGCCCGTTTCGCTTGCGTCCGGTGGAAATCGATGACGCGATCCGCGCGGTCGCGCGCTGTGCGGTGGACCCATGGCTCGGCGTTGAGCATCTCGTCGAGGTGAGCGTCTGAGCGATCTCGTCGCGCAGCGCCCGTAGCGACGCCCAGGAGAACTCGTCCTCCGAACGGCAGAGGCCCATCCGAGTGGCCACCTCCGCGCAAAGTCCGAAACATGCGGAGCTGCCCATGTCGCACCCGCCGTCAGCGCGGATGCCCACGAGGGCCCGTACGCCCGCCAGCCGGTCGACGGCCTCGATGAAGCGTTCGCGAAGAAGTTCCTGCCGCGCGGCGGGGTTGACAATCGCCTTGATCTCCTTGAGGAGCGCGCGAGAGCGCGCCTCCTGCGTGGCTCCGCCGAAGCTCTCCATCGCGCGAGGGAGATCGATGAGCTTCAGCTTTTCGGCCACGCAGCCCGCCACGTCGTCGGCGTCGCCGACCTGGATGTCGGTGCCCTCGATCGCGGCTTTGGCGAGGGCCGTGAGCGTGCGCCGGAATATGGCCTCGCCGCGCGTCGTGTCCGAGACCCACGTGGGGGTGGCGCACATCAGCCTTCCGAGTGCGCCGAGGCGCCCCGTAGTGTTGTCGCGCAGGTCGCCAAACGTGAGCAGGCGAAGCCAGGTGAAGGGGTGCTTCTCGTTGCCCTCCCAATTGCCCAGCGCTTGCGCGTGCACAAGGAGCGCCGCCGCATTGGCCGCAGCCGCCGCTGGGTCAGTGCTCGGTACCGGGGCCACAGGCTTACTCGCCAACGAGATGGACGATCCGAGGTCGTGCTTGTAGAGAGTGAGCTGAGCGAGCTGTACCGGCGTGGCCTTGGAGAGCTTGGCGTCCATGTCCTCGTAGAGGCAGCCCAGCGAAATGGCCTTCGAGCCATCCCCCCCGTGCACCTCGGCGAGGGTGGTGAGGATGCGTTCCCAGGCGACTGCCAGTATGAGGCCATTATCCCCGACGCTTTCGTTGACAATATCGTCGCCACACTGCACGAATGCCATGCAAATTTTTGCCAGCGTGCCCGGAAGGACACCGGCGATGCCGCCGTCGACTTCGCCGTCGCGCGGCGGGTGAAGAAGCCATCCATCAAACTTCGCGCTGCCGGCCGCCTCATAGACCGGGTGCAGCGCACGGTCGCGCTTGGTGTCGTCGGCCGAGGCTCCCATGGCCGCGAGCTTGTAGTGAATGGCGAACGTGATCGGCATGTTTTATTGCGTGAGCTTGAGCGTGTGTGCGAGCGGGGTGCGTGAGGATGCGATCGCCATGTTTTGCGATTCGCGCCAAGGGGTGAGAAGGCGGGCTCGGAGGTTCCGGCGCCCCCTTTGTTCACACCACGCGATGCGCTACTGTTGCCCCCGGCGCTGGCCCTAACCCCTTTGGGGTTTTTGGCGGCTCCCCGCCGTGTGCGCCCGTAGCGGCGCGCTCCTGTCGTTGGTGTCCATACACTCTTGGAGCTAAGGCTCCGCACACATTTTCAAAAAACTTTATTTGGTGCAGCTTGTGCGCACCTGCACCCTGCAGCGAGCCCTCCACCCGGCACCGGCAGACGGTGTACCTGCACTCAGCTGCGGCTCCATGGACCGTCCTTCGCCCCCGAAACTCAACATCGTAATAAAGCCACCGTCGGCGCCGTTGCTCATCCAGGAGAGCCCGATAGTCTTCACTGAGGAGACCTTGCGGAGCACCATCGTCTCGCGCATCAACTACTTCGTGGGCAAGAATGAGGAGGCCCTCGAAAAGAGCCTCGCGCATGGCCTCATCTACGGCAAGGCGCAATGGTGGATGCACGCTCTCGAGGAGATGATCGACGCTCTCGCGTACATCGATGCCGCCAGCCGCGTCTCAGGTGGTGTGCGCGTCATCGACGCGGACACGCACGCATGCATCATGCACAACCTCGCGACGTGCTGCCACCACCTCGGCCACTTCGAGGCGGCGAACGCGTACTACGATTTGGCGCAAAAAATGATGCTCGAGGCGCCGCCCTCGCACACTCTCTTCCAGTGCTTTCCCATGCTCGACCCGCGCCCGAAGCAGCTTGCGTTCATGGAGGCGCGCGCCAAGGAATGTCTGCGGCGGAAGATGCCGGATGCGCGCGAGTACTTTGGGGGGGACGGCGAGACGCGGCGGTGGACGCCGCATGAGATCGCCGCCGCCGTTGTTCAGGCTAAAGAGCTTGAAGGCGAAGAGCGCATGTCGCCCGCCCTCAAGCTCAGGAGCGCCCAGAACCCCAAAACCTACATCGTCGGCTCGACGCCGCGCCAGCAGCTGTGGTGAGCGCTGCGGTGAGTACATGCCGCCGAAATACGTACATGTGCACACAGTTCAACGGGCGTGCAGCACACAATTTTCTCACACGCGATCGCGACGCGGTTCGTACGTATAGCCGTCATGGTTACGTTAGCATATACCATATTTGCAGAGCGCGGCCCAGCGCGCTTAGTGTCACCGCGATTTATGTATTTACCTTCAACCTTAGCGCAGCGGCATGCACCAGATGGGACCGATGCGGACGGCCTCGCGAACGAACTAGAGCGACCGGAGACGTCACTCGTCAGACGGACGAGACGAGACCTACACAGCACAAATGCGAGACAAGACGTAACGCGCCGTTAACGGCGCTCTAACCCCGACGGCCGACGCGCCCCACGGGCGGCCCCACAACATCGCGAGAGCCGTCAGCACCGCTGCTCTCTTGGGAACGCGGCTGGCGGGCCCCCGCGGAGCCTCGCGTCAGTCGACCGGCTCTGGCGCCATCGCTGCGTAGTCCCCCGCGGTTGCCGACGGCACGCCGTGTCGAGCGCCCGCCACCTCAAAGGCGTCAAGCGCCGTGTCGAGCGCCCGCAGGCATGCGTCCTTCGTGGTGCAGTGCGCGTGCGGCAGGCCGGCATCCCTGACGAGCCGGTAGAGCGGTCCAAAAGGATGGGCCCAGTCCACCTTGCGCGCTTGGCGCCGAACGTGCTCGACGGTGTGTGACTCCTTGAGTAGATGTGTGGGGTTGCCGCGCAGGCAGCCGTGCGGTCGCAGCGGGCAGCGCACGTCAAAGGGGCATCGAGTCAGCCCGGGCGGCCACAGCAGCGGCGCCGGCTGCCGCGCGCTCTCCGCCTCGTCCTTGTCGTCCTCCTCCTCAGTCACGCTGTCATCAGCTGCCTCCTCGGCTGCTCGCTCGGCGGCCTCCTGCTGCGCACGTCGACGCGCCTCGGCTGCCGCCGCCGCCGCCGTGTCCTCGTCGCCCTCGTCGATGGCCATTGGGTCGTCTTCGGAACCACCCGCGAGCCCAGCGGGCGGGGCGACGATGTTGCCGCGCTTGTCGCGCCACATGTCCGCGCCGCCGACGTCGACGCCGGCGCCGCCTCGGGCGCTGACGCCACGCGTGCTGCCACTCGCCTTGCTGGCGCGTGCCGCGCGCCCGCCGCCCACGGCATCTGCGGCGGCCCACGTCCGCCGTCGCAAGGCAGATGCCGCCGCAGCCGCCTCGTCCTCTTCGTCCTCATCGTCTTCATCCTCATCACCAGAGCTCTTCTCTGCCACTCCGAGCCAAGCATCCGCCTTGCGCGACGACGACGACGCCGAGGCGGAGGTGGCGGATGACGGCGGCGGGGGCGTGGGGCGCTTGGACGACGATGACGATGCGCCGGCGCCGTCCGCGGCTCCGCGAGCGCCCGCCGCCGCCCCGCCGCTGCTCCAGCTGCCGGCGCCGTCGGTGGAGGTCGACGCGGCGTGGGAGCGCTTGCACAGAGCGCTGCCCCCGCGACTCGCCGTCTTGGGCATCGCCGGCTGGGTGAGGGGCGACGACGAGGAGGCGGCCCCGGACGAGGAGGCGGCGGCCATGGACGACCCTAATTTGGACGAGCCTCCGCTTGCGCTGCCCCCCTCTCGCGCCACTTCCGCCGCCTTCGCCTCCGCCGCCTTCGCCTTCGCCTTCGCCTCCGCCGCCTTCGCCTCGAGAGCTCGCTTCTCAGCCTTGGCTGCGGCATACGCCGCGAGCTTATCGGCTTTGGCCGTGGCATACGCGGCGCTGAGGTGCACGACCAGATCGCTCTTCTCGAGGCATCCGCTCAGGTCGACGTTACGCTTCGTGCCCTCTGCCTTGAGCTCCTTGACGCTCATTGCCTGCAGCTTCGCCTGGTACGACGACAAGACTGCCTCCATGGTGACCGCCGCGTGCCGCGTACCGCCGCCGCTGCCGCTGCTGCTGGCGGAGGCGGAGGCGGAGGCAGCAAGTGGTGCACAGGCGGCCGTGGAGCTGACCGGCGCGCTCGTTGGCTTCGTGGCAGCGGCGGCGGGGAAGGGCGCGCTAGCGCGCTGCTCGTCCTCTTCCTCGGGCAGCTCGACGACCTTCTCAACCGTCGCCACGTGTCCGATCGCCTCGTCGCACCAGCACACCCAGCCGCACGCCTCGCCCGACGGCAGGCTGCCCGGCTTGCGTACGAGGGGGCATGCCCAAAACGGGCGATTCTTCTTCGAGATCTTGAGGCAGGTCAGGAGCGAGTGCGCTTTGCAGCGCACCTTGCCCTCGCCGCCGCATCCGTTGCATCCCGGCTTGCCGCACGCGCACGCTGATCGTCTCAGGCCGCCCACGCCGCCCGCCTGCGCGCTCGCGTTCATTGGCGGGCGCATAGCCGGCGGCAGAGGGACGGAGGTCGACGCGAAAGCGGGGGCAGAGGCCGCCGCTGCCGTCGCTGCCGCCGTCGCCGCCGCCTTCTGGGCCGTCTCCGCTGCTTGCTTCGCGATCGCAGCGCGGCGCGCCTCGACTTCGGATTTGGTTGGCTGACGGTCGATGGTGAGCTTCTTGAGCCCAAAGGTCTCGTGCCCGGTGGCGGGCGTGAGCGAGATGCGCATGCCTGCCCACTCCTCCTGCGACGCGACCGCCTTCAGCCCGTCGCCGGTGTTGCGCGCCGCGAGGTACTTTTTGCACTCCTCGCCCGGCAGCAAGCCGTCGTACACCACTGAGCCAGTCTGCGTGGCACCCGCCCCGCGCAGAGCGGCGCTGCCGCCCATCCAATTGTCGCGCTCGCCCTTGCGCGACTTGAGTGTCACCACCAGCCGCGAGCAGCCGACTGCCACTAGCGTCATGCTGTGTATGGAGAACTCGGTGCCAAAGGAGACGTCGATGTACGCCGTGCCAAAGGTGGAGTGGGCGAGCCAGCCGCCGCGCGAGCCAGTCGCGAGTGAGCTTGCCGTGTGGCCCTCCACCTCGTCGGTCGCTTTCGTGACGGTGTACTCGATCTCGTGACTGAGGCTCATTGTCGTCTCTTGGCGACACTGAGGCTCATTGCCAAGGCAACGTGTGCTTTGGCACGGCGTCCACCGAGGATCATCATGGCCGGTGGAAAATCTCTGTGTGTTTGGCGCCACAATTGCACCAAGCGGAAATGTCTTCGAAGCCGAACCATTCTTTGGCAGAATTGCTTTCGCGCCGTGCGTTTGTGGCAACAACCAACATTCACAGGTGCACTCGGGAGAAAAGGTCCGCCTGGGAAACGAGATGCTATCGCCCTTGCTAGCGGGCATCGGCGTGCCCGGGCCCTTCCTCGCGCACGATCTGGACGCCGTCGTCGTAGTGCAAATTGATGGCCGTCGTCGATGCGGCGCCGTTTACATCAGCGCACGCCTCGCCCTCTCCATTGCCTCGTGCTTCATGCGCTCGCTGGCGCTCACGCTGGACGAGCAGAGGGCGTGCGTGCGCGGCGAGTGCAACGGCACGCTTGTGGACGCGTCGTCGGTGCGGCTCATCGGCGGCGCCGACGCTCGGGCGGGCCTCGTCGTCGCGCGTGTCACGCGCATCGCCGTGCGGCTCACGGCATGGTGGGCGGTCCCAGCCGTGTGCACCCGGGCACTGTGCGGTGAGGGCTGGGACGTGGCGCTGCTCGAGCTGGACCCGAGCTGCGCGCACGGCGAGCTGCCGTGCGTGCCGCCCGTGCACCTCGCGAGCGTACCGGCCACCATCGGCCTCGCACCCTTGGCTGTCGGCTTCGGCGCACACCCGGGCTTCGACCAGCGCGCCGAGTTCCAACTATCGCTGTCTGGCTCGGGCGGCGGCGTGCGACGCTCGAGCGCAGCGCGCGTGTGGCAGGTGGCGAGCCGCCAGCTGCTCCAAGCCGAGCTCAGCGCGCGCCCCGGCGAGCGCGCCGGTCCCTTTTGCGACGGCGACCTGGGCGCGGCGCTGCTGACCAACCGCTCCGGCGAGTGGGAAGTCGAGGGTCTTCACGTGCCAGGGAGCCTCGTGCACGCGCAGCCCCCGACGGACGCGGCGGCAAGCTGCGCCGCGCCGAGCGGGCGTGTGCTCAGCGCGCACGTGGTCCGCTGCTGGCTCGAGTCGATCGCGCGCACGTGGGGCATCGGCCCAATAGTGCAAGCTCACGTGGCCGAGTGTGGGGAATTAGACTTCTACCCCCCCGAGCTGGCGGAGATGCGCATAGGTGGGGGGGCGACGCTCGCGGCGCCGCTGAACGACGAGGGCGACTGTGCGACGGTCGCGTGCGAACGCGGCGTCTGCGTCGCCGGGGGCCGCTGCGAATGCTTTCCAGGCTACTTTGGGCCCCGGTGCACGCTGCGCGGGCCGGCGCCGCCTCTCCCCGCCGCGGCGCAATTGGAATTTCTGGTGGCGCCCAATGGGACGGACGCGGAGGGATGCGGGCACGCGGCCGCGCCGTGCGCGACGCTCCGGCAAGCCCTCGCGCTCCAATGCTGGCAGCACCTAAGCGGGCGGCAACTCGATCCGTATTCCGACAAGCACGCGGTCGTGACGCTCGCACCGGGCACATACGCGGGCGATGGGCAAGCTAATCTCGAGCTCAATGGCAACCGCGTGACGATCACGTCGGCGGCAGGGGCAGCGCACTCGATCCTCGATTGCGCGCCGCCCGGCACCGAGGAGTCCGGGCAGCTCTTTGTGAGCGGCGAGAGTGCAATGACCGATGTGAAGGGTCTGACGCTACGCCGGTGCCTCACCGAGCAGCAAGTCCATCACGCGCTCGCGCCGCACCCGAGCTACGCCGTCCACGTGGCGGGACCAGCCCGATGGCCGGAGACGCGCCAGGGCGCCCTCTTTCGAGCCAACGTGTGGGTGCCCGATTGAGTGCCCCGCGAGGGCGGCGCCGGGCAAGGGGGCGCTGCCACCTGCCAGTGCTGCCTCACAGATTAGAAACTGCCTCAGATTAAAAAGCTCGATCGCAGAGTCACATAAGTTCCCAAGAGTAGCAGTCGTACTACAGTACGGTACGGCTTAATAGGGCAGGCAAATGGCCAAATGCATATCATGATCGCATATTCCATATATTCGCAATTCGATCCCGAGAGACCCTTGGTACGCATTGTGAAAAGCGCATCGCCGCTCATTCGCCCATTGAAAAGCGCCTCTGGGTGCTGCCAACCGACATAATCTACTTTTCTACTTCGTTGTAAACTTCGTTGGGGGAAACGCGTGGCAAAGTTATGGCAAAGGCAGCTAAGTCGTAATTGGGAGATGTTGTGTTGTTTCGAACACAACTACTATCCAAACGCTGAGTTCGTGAGCTGAGCTCGAGCTCGCCGTTAGGTGTGGTTGTGTTCAGTGTGAACGAAGGCGTGCACTGGGCACGCAGAGTTACGCGCCGAAACGGCGCCGCAAGGGATAGATACCCACACACTGTTTGCATGTATCTAAGTGAAAACTAACTAGACTGACTAAACTGACTTAACTGCCCTGCATTTTGAGGAGCTGTTTGACACGGGCTCGTAGGGGACTCCAGCTTTGGCGCTCATGGACATTAGGCGCACTCACAATGTCAGCCACGTCCAAGCCATCGCACAACTCCTGGGATATAAGATCCAGCTCCTGACGGGGCCGCCGGAGCAGCTGAGCACGGAGCGATGGCACGCCCGTGACAACCTCTATCCACCAGCGGTTTTTCATGATGTGGAATGCGCGTTGAAAGAAAGTCGTGCGGGAATGGGCGAGGACCTGCTCCTGCTGCCCACCTTATTGCACGCAGTTGGACAACGGGGGCGTGGAGGGCTCTTTATCGAGATGGGCGCGGCCGATGGCGTCACAGGCAGCAACACGTACATGCTTGAGATGTGCTTCAATTGGACAGGGCTGCTTATCGAGGGCAGCCCAACAAACTTTGAGCTCATGCGGACACGCAGCGGCCGGCGCTCCGTGATGGTCCACTCCTCCGTGTGCAACGAGACCCACACTGTGCCGTTCACGAAGCATGGCGGCCTCGTGTCCGGCCGCCCTGACATCATGCTGCCGTCGTTCATGAAAAGGTTCAGCAATTCGCACCGGTTAGGAGATGACGGCAGGGGCATTGTGCAGGTGCCCTGCCAGCCAATGAATGCCATCATGGCGGCACACGGCTTTGCCACGGAGCACTTTCACTACTTCTCGCTGGACGTCGAGGGCGCCGAGGACAGAGTGCTCGAGGGCACGGACGCGACGCGCTTCTCCTTGGTCGAGACCGAGGAGCTACCACGCGGCGGAAGCGTGGATCGGGTGGAGGTGGAGGATCCGGAGAAAGAGGCCCGCGTCGTGGCGTCACTGGCTCGGGCAGGGCTCCAGCTCTCAGCGGAACTCTGGCTGCCGTGGGGGCGTACATTCCTCATGCAGGGCACGAGGCCGTTGCCGCTGGAAGGTCATCCGACGCGGCATTCGCTGCCTCTCATGGGCCGGGACCCTTATTACTACCGCTACGCCGGACTGCGCGGGAGGCTTATCCGAATGGCTGGGCCGCGGCATTGGCTGCAGAGAGGGTGAAAACGGTGATCCTTCCAATCGGATGCCACAGTAGCACCGAGCTCGTGGCGGCCGGGGGCGCGGACGTCGAGGACGTCGGTGCGTCGACGGCGGGCGGGGCCGCCAAGGAGGCGCCCGGGGCGCCACAGGTGAAGACATCTTCGGAGCCAGCGGTGGAGGTCGCCGCCACTGCGGCGGTGGACGTAGCTGAGTAGTAGCTGAGACGGAGGCGGCTCTTGCAGACGCCACGACGACGGTACGACGACTTACGACGACGGCTGCGCAGCGGGGGCCTTTGGGGGCAGTGGGGGCATCGGGGCATGGAGCGGATGCGGGCCGTAGGCACCCACCCATTGATGGGCCGTTGCGCACGTGGGTGGCGTCCGTGCCCCAGCTCTCGTTCGAGGTACAGGCCGCGGGGGAGCCGCTGGCTGCCTGTGCCAGACACGAGCCCGCAGGAATGGGGGTTGAGCCGGACCCTCGAGTGTCGAGAATCCTGGCCGCGCGGGACGAAATTGAGATATGAGAAGTACACTGTACTACGGACAACGGAGTTGGCAGTTGCTCTGTAGAGTTACTATATCATTCGGAGGTTCTATATCTTTCGGAGTATACTCGGAGGTACGCTTGCACAACGCCCAATTGACAACGAGACGCCGTACAGTCCGAAAGGGGGGTGCGGGGCCTATCCCTATGTCGTATGTGCCGCGCGCGTTACCGCCACGTACCGGGCGTAGTCTGAGAAAGCCTATCTCCTAAAAGCCTAACTGCGGGCCAAGCGCAGAAGCCAGGCGGGGGATCTCAGTGGCCGGCAGCCGCGCCCGCCGCGCGTGTGTGGAAACACGTCGTCCATGAAGAAGTACAGGTGACCAACGGCGATGCCCATCACATCCACAGATGGCGAGTTGCCAAGGAGCACAGAGAAACCGAGCAAGACCCATGGCAGGAAGGGCGCGCGGAAGTTGAACAGCCCGAGAAAGGACATGCGCATGTCGGCGTTGCGGCGCGCCCAAACGTAGACCATCATGAATGCGAGTGACGAGCCAAGAAAGGGTGGCGCCGAGATGAAGGCGGACGCGGTGCACATGGCGGCGCCGCCGAAGAGGAGCATGAGCGCAAAGTCGCATGAGCGGCCTCGGAAGGAGCCCTCCTCGAGGAGCCGGCAGTAACGCACAAGGAAGAACATGTGGAAGAGGAAATCCACGCCTAGCGCCCCGAAGAAGAAGAAGTTGGTGAAGAGCCGCCACAGCTGCCCTTGGAACACGACGAGCCGAAGGTTGAAGTAAAGAGCAAAGGGTGAGACAAGCTCGAGTGAGCACGAGGCCGTGACTATGATGGCGCCAAGAAGGTAACAGCGCGTGATGGGGGGGACGGCCAGGAGATGGTCCATGTGTGGACGGGATGGATTGTGAGGGGCCCGTGGACACGTGGCATCGACCGAGCATACAAACATGTTCTCACGTCTCATGATTCTTGGAAACAGGCGCTTTGGGATTCCTTCGAGCTCGCCACGTCACTTCCGTCGAGAAGCACTCGCCGCCCCGCATCTAGCACAGCAGAAGCGCCTGAGAGATGCCAAGCTGGTCGCAGGACACGGACGCTGTGCTCGCGTCGCACAACGTCACACTCGCCAAGGGCCTGAGCTCTACGCAGGTCGAGAAGCTCAGGGCCGAGTACGGCTCCAACGAACTCGAGCAGGAGGAGGGCACGCCGCTGTGGAAGCTGGTGCTGCAGCAGTTCGACGACCTGCTCGTCAAGATCCTGCTTGGCGCCGCCACCCTCTCCTTCGTCCTCGCCTTCTTCGAGGACCACGAGGGCCTCGAGGCGTTCGTCGAGCCGTTCGTCATCCTGCTCATCCTCGTGCTTAATGCGGTCGTCGGTGTGTGGCAGGAGCACAATGCGGAGAATGCGCTTGAGGCCCTCAAGCGCCTGCAGGAGTGCACGTGCCAGTGCATCCGCGACGGCGCCCTCATCCCCGAGCTTCCTGCCGCCGAGCTCGTCCCCGGCGACGTTGTGAACATCAACGTCGGCGACAAGGTGCCAGCGGATGTGCGTGTGATGAAGCTCAAGACGACCTCAGTCCGTACCGACGAGGGCTCGCTCACGGGCGAGTCTGAGACGGTGATGAAGACGACGGAGGCGGTGGCCGAAGAGGCGCGTATCCAGGACAAGAAGAATATGATGTTCTCTGGCACCACGGTCTCCAACGGCAACTGCATTGCCGTCGTGACCGCGACGGGCATGCGCACCGAGATCGGAAAGATCCAGGCGAACGTGCAGAAGGCAGCGGAAGACGAGGAGAAGACGCCGCTCGGCCAGAAGATCGATGCCTTCGGTGAGCTCCTCGCCAAGGTGATCTTCTACATTTGCATCGCTGTCTGGGTCATGAACTTCCGCCAGTTTTCGGATCCCGTCCATGGCGGCTTTTGGAAGGGGCTGATCTACTACCTCAAGATCGCTGTCGCGCTCGGTGTCGCCGCCATTCCCGAGGGCCTCCCCGCCGTCATCACCCTCTGCCTCGCCCTCGGTACTCGGAAGATGGTCAAGCGCAACGCCATCATCCGCAAGCTCCCGTCGGTCGAGACCCTCGGCTGCACCACCGTCATCTGCTCCGACAAGACCGGTACTCTCACGACCAACCAGATGACCGTCGTGTCGCTCGCCTACCCGGACACGAAGGCGGGCAAGCTGACCGAGCTTGCCGTCACCGGCACGTCGTATGCTCCCCAGGGCGAGCTCAGCGGCACGTTCACGCCGGCCGAGCTCGCCGAGGTCGCCAAGGTCTGCGCGCTCTGCAACCAAGCGGTGATTCGGTACAATGCGGCCGAGACCAAGTATGAGCGCGTGGGTGAGCCGACCGAGGCGGCGCTCAAGGTGCTCGTCGAGAAGATTGGCCTCGACGGCGTGCCCAAGCCCACCGATCCCGCCGAGGCGTGCTCCGCCGCCAATGAGCACTGGATGAAACTCTATCCGCACCAGGCCACCCTCGAGTTCTCCCGCGATCGCAAGTCCATGTCGACCCTTTGCGGCTTCGCCCCCGCCCCGGCCGGCGACGCGGTCTCGTCTGGAAAGAACCCACGCAACTCGCCCAAGCGCACCCGCCCCACCAGCGGGGCGGGTGCTGGCGCCAACAAGCTCTTCGTCAAGGGCGCTCCCGAGCGCGTCATCGAGCGGTGCTCGCACGTGCGCCTGAAGAGTGGCGAGGTCGTCGAGTTGAAGCCGGCTGATCGCAAGGCCATCCTGGCGACAGTGTCGGAGATGGCCGCCCGCCCGCTGCGCTGCATCGGCCTTGCCTTCAAGGACGAGGTTGGTGAGCTCGCCACGTACGATGGCGACTCACACCCCGCACATAAGATGCTCGTCGACCCGTCCACGTTCATCAATGTCGAGCAGGGCATGACGTTTGTGGGCGTGGCCGGCATCAAGGACCCCGCGCGTCCCGAGGTGCCCCCCGCCATCGCCGCGTGCGAGACGGCGGGCATTCGCGTCGTGATGATCACCGGCGACACGCAGCCGACGGCGGAGGCGATTGCGCGCGAGATCGGCATCTTCAAGGCGGGCGAGGACATCGCAAACCGCTCCTTCACGGGTGCCGACTTCTTCAACCTCGCCGAGGAGGAGCGGGTCAAGCTGCTGACCTTGACGCACAAGAACATGGTCTTCTCGCGCACCGAGCCGCGCGACAAGCAGGCGCTGGTCAAGATGCTTCGCACAGCAGGCGAGGTCCCTGCGATGACCGGCGACGGCGTCAACGACGCGCCCGCCCTCAAGCAGGCGGCCATCGGCATCGCGATGGGCATCTCCGGCACGGAGGTGGCCAAAGAGGCGGCCGACATGGTGCTCGCCGACGACAACTTCGCGACCATCGTCGCCGCCATTGAGGAGGGTCGCTCCATCTACTCCAACATGAAGGCCTTCATTCGCTACCTCATCTCGTCCAACATCGGCGAGGTGGCGTCCATCTTCCTGACCGCCCTCCTTGGCCTCCCCGAGGGCCTCATCCCGGTTCAGCTGCTCTGGGTCAACCTTGTGACCGATGGTCCGCCCGCGACGGCGCTCGGCTTCAACCCGCCCGACGCCGACATCATGTCGCGCCCGCCACGGCGCGCCGACGACCAGCTGATCACGCCATGGGTCTTCTTCCGCTACATGATCGTCGGCACCTACGTCGGCATCGCCACTGTTGGCATCTTCGTCTACTGGTACGTGTGGTACGACTGGTCCGAGTACCACCATCCGCTGGTCAACTACTCCGAGCTGGCCCATTGGGGCAAGTGCACCGAGTTTAAGGGTTTCAAACCCGACTTCAAGCCTTGGGTCGCACACGGTGGACCCGACCTCTCGGCCACTCCGTGTGATTACTTCCGGGCCGCTGGCAAGAAGACGGCCTCGACCATGTCGCTCGCGGTGCTCGTGGTCATCGAGATGTTCAACGCCATGAACGCGATCTCCGAGGATGGCTCCCTCCTGTCGATGCCGCCGTGGGTCAACCCCTACCTCCTCCTCGCGATCGTCATCTCGATGATCACCACCTACGCTATCATCTACGTGCCAGCCTTCGCCGCCATGTTCTCGATCGTGCCCCTCACGAAGAACGACTGGATCCTCGTCATCGCCTGGTCGGTGCCGGTCATCCTGATCGACGAGGTCCTCAAGCTCTTCGGCCGCGCCTTCGTGCGCAAAGAGCTCGCCGAGCGCCTAGCGAGCGAGAAGAAGACCAATTAAGGGTCAGGGCATGCGGTGGATGGCATGCCGCTCAACGAGAAGAGAGCGGCGGGGTCGGGCATTTCCAAGCGGTGGAATGTCTGCACCAGCCCAGCCGTGCTTCGTCAATGAGCAAGTGAGGTCAAATGACCGTCTCGCCGCACGACGTCTCTTCGAACTAGAACTGTCCCGTGGCTGGACTTCGCTGTGTTGGCTTGGGAGCGGATCGATGCTTGACCTCGTTTGGTGTCCTACGAGCGTTGTGTCGTAGGAGTGTGTGGCACATGGGCTGAGCCTGAGAGTTCTCGCGGATGGACCACATCCCGTTATTGCGTACAGTATGTAACGTAAAGGCTAAAGCCGAAAACGCAGCGCGCGAGTGCGCCCATGTTGGGTGAAATTATTTTATTGACGGATCGAACGCGCCGGCCGCCGCCCGGAGCGGGCGAGAGACGCGCCGCCGCCGGGGGGCGCGGGCGCGCACGGCCGCAACCCCCTACCCGAGCAACCGCCGGCCGGAACAATAAAAGCCCCGTATTAGCTAGTACGCGCGCAACGCGCGAAAAACAACAAATGAAACGACCGACGCGTAACCGACGACGCTCATCCGCCCGGGTCCGCATGCGAGTTTTTCCCGCGAAAGGGAAGCAAGAAGCCCCGGACCCCGGACGCCAATAACGCCACACGTCAAAAACGCCAATAACCCCACACCACGTTTCGGCACCGGCTGTTCGAGGCACGCTCAAGTCACGCTGCAGTTGGGTAGCACGCGCGAACTGCCCTCGTCACTGTCTGGCAAGCTGCCTCCTCGTCGAGCGATGGAGGGAAGGAGAGGCGCACGAGCTGCACGCCACCAACCTCTTGCTTCGCCTTATCCTCGGCTTTGATGGCGCCCTGGGTGGAGGTGGCTGGGACGGTGCAGTAGACGAGCCCGTTATCCTGACCAAATGACACGCAAGGCTTGAAGCGAGCCTTGTCGAGGCAGAGCTCGTCGACAAAGCGTTGCGCGAGAGCAGCCGCTTGCTGCTCCGACGTTCCTTTGGGGGGCGGCAGATTGAACGAGATCGTTGTGGAGGCGTAGCCGTTACTCGCAGCCTCGGCGCTCACGGTAGACAATCCCATGGTTGCGCCGCAATGTTCTCTCACGGTCGCCCTCAGGTGCGCGCCGACTGCCATGGCAACCCGGTACGCCTTCGCGCAACGCTCCTCCGTACCCACGTGGTTGTCGACAAGGCGCCGGATCTGGTCGTCGGTCGCCATCGTCTCGAGCATCTCGCCCACATCTCGCGCGCGGCTGAGAAGCGCGGCAGCGTCAGGGGCGTGGTTGGCGACCAGAGCCCCCGCAGTAGTCAACCCGCGCGAGACGCTCTTGGACATGGAGAGTAGTACCATCACGGGCAGATCTGGGGCTGCACTCCTCGCCTTCGCCATCACTCTCGACATCGGAGCCAGCGTCGTGTCGACGAGCAGCAGCGGACGAGCGCCTGTCGCCGCCGCGTGCTGGGCCAGCATCGTTGCGAGCGTGGGCAGGTCGGGTACCTTCATATCTGGATTCGTGGGCGCTTCGACGAAGAGGACCGTTGTGGAGCCGTTCAGGATCTCGTGAGGATCTCGATCTCGGGAGGATCTCGGGAGGACCGTTGTGGATCCCGTGGAGCCACCATCATGGTGGGAGGCACGCTGAAGCAGTCCGTTGAGCGCGCCGCGCACCGTGTCGACAATCTGCGAGCAGCCGCTCACCTCAAACGTGTGCTTACGCAGCTTCGATGGCGCTCGCGCGGCGAGGATGTCAGTCACCTGCGAGCTGCCCCCGTATGCTGTGGAGCTCATGACTACGTCTGCGCCGCCGCCGGCGATGAGTGCAATCCAGAGCGCACTGAGCGCCGAGAGGCCCGCGGTGTAGCACACTGGGGGGGTGTCGGCATCCACGCTCGTGCCCGACAATTCCTGCAGATGGGCGTTGAATGCGTCAAGCTCCGATTGGGGAGGTGGCGCGTCGGCGTCGGCGGCGACGCGCACACGTCCTGATGCGAGCTGCTCGAGCCGCTGAATGGCGACCGGCGTCGTCATCGGCGTGCAGAGACGCTTGCGGACGACGAGGATGTCGGAAGGCCGGATCCGATTTTCGTCCAAAATGAGCAGCATGCCGTCGCCGACGATGCCGTCGACGGCGCTCGGAGGCGCCCGCCGCAGGTTGTAGATGCCTCGGTCGGGGAGGGCGGACGGGACGCAGAGCACGACCGACTTGTCGTCGTCCTCCTGGGCCAGCCTCTCTCGTTGACGCGTGGCCGGCGGCCCGCCGCGCGAGATGATGAGTGCACATCCGACGTGTGCGAGCATTCGCTCCTGCTCTGGCGTGAACGGCGGTGGGCCGTCGCCAATGTAGACGCGCACAGCCGCAGCCCTGTCCGTGGCGAGCACGACGGCCGCGATGGGCATCCGGAGCGCCGAAGGGAAGCTGAAGACGCGGGAGACGCCCAGGCCCGACTGGCGCGCGTGGATGGCCTCGAGCGTGGTGGTGACGTTCGAAGCTACGCGAAGGTAATCCTCCGCTTGACCGAGATCGACGAGATCCTCGCTGACCAACGGCTCGCCGGAGAAGGCTCGGCGCGTCAGCAGATCATGCAGCCGGCACGCGAAGCCTTCACGCCCTAGCAGGTTCGAGTTGTTGAACGTGGTGCCTCGCCACTCGCGTGGGAGATTGCGCACGAGATCGGAGATGACGCGAGACCACATCTCGTGGCTCAGCTCAAAGGTGTGGCGTGGGTCCTCCTTGACGAAGGAGAGATCATCCCCCTGGCATTTGGGCGTCAGGCCCTTGCTCGCAAGCCACTCCGCGTTGAACGTGGTGGCGCGATACCGTTCGCCGCCGTCGCAGAGCACGGTCGCCACTCGGCTCCCTGGCCCGAGCTTGCGGGCGAGCTTGACCGCGCCCACCACGTTGAGCGCCGCCGAAGGTCCAACAAACAGTCCTTCGTTCCGCAGCAGGTAGTAGGCCATCTCGATCGCCTCGCGATCGTCGCCGCGAAAGGCTCCATCCACGACAGCGGTGCCAAAGTTGGCCGTCCGACGGCTGATCCCAATGCCGTCGATGAAACACGAACCGGACGATGCAAATTGTCCGGTCTCCACGAAGCACTTGAGGCCGGAGCCGGTCGGATCGATGAGGAAGGTGGCGCAGGCACTGTGGGCCGACTTGAGGAAGCGCGAGACGCCAGCAATCGTACCGCCTGTGCCGGCCGCACATACGAAGCCGTCCAGTGCCTGCCCGCACTGCCGCCAGAGCTCGGGTCCCGTCGTGGTATAGTGGGCCTTTGCATTGGCGACGTGCTCGAATTGGTCGGGCAACACGGCGCCCTTGGTGGCCTTGGCGATCGCGTGGGCCCGCGAGCAGTAGGAGCGTGGGTCGGCAAAGGGCACGCACGGGCACTCCGTGACGGTGGCCCCCAGGATCCGGAGCAGCTCCTTCTTATCGTTGCTGATGTTCTCGGGGATCGTTAAATGGCATCGGTAGCCCTTGGCTTTGGCGATCATGGCCAGAGAAATGCCCGTGTTGCCGCCTGTGGCCTGCACGATTGTACCGCCAGGCTGGAGCTCGCCAGACTCGATGGCCGCCTGAATCAACGCGTGCGCTGCGCGGTCTTTCACAGATCCGCCCGGATGCTGGTGCTCGCACTTGGCCATGATCGTGCATCCCAACGCCCGAGAGAGTGACCGCAATTCGACGAGATCGGTCTCTGCAGGCCTGTCGTGAAAGCCACGAGCCGTGCGGCGGCGTCGACGACGGCGCACGAGGATCATGGCGGCGACGATGCACGTGAGCCCAGCTGCCAGCACTTGCGTTCTCATCATCGCTCTCGGTGCTTGTTTTTCCTTGACGAAGCCCGATTTTGAAGTAGCGTTTCGTCACAGGAACGCAAGAGCAAGTGCCTCCACATTTTGCCGCTGGCTCATCGAGAGCGCCGTGTCAGACTTGAGTTGACTTGACGTGCGACAACGGTCCTTTAGGAATATCGTCGGAAGTGCCGCGGTGATCGGCACACAGAATCATCGGCAGGATGATCGTGGGATCGCTAGTGCATATGAGTTTCCTTGTCGCGGCGATGCAAGATCCATTGCTGCCGGACTGCACGGGCGGCAATATCTCAGCATGGCTCGCCTGCCGGCAGAATCTGATTCACGCGTTGTTCAACGCGAGCTCCCTACCTTCACGGAGCAATCCCGACTACGTGGTGCCGATGCCTAACTATGCCATGCACGGCTTCCCTGGACCTGGGGACGGGGTTGGCGACGTCTCGGGCAATTCGTGGAGCAACAATATGACGGCGTTGGTGTGGACGATTGAGACGCCTTTCATAACTCTCAACTCCACCGTCTATCATACTCTGAACACGAGCGGGCGAGCGCCCCGAAACTGGCCCCAGGACGGCCCGAGCATGCCCGGTCCAGCTATCGTCCCTACCGCGCGAGGCGACACCGTGGTCTTCTACCACAATGGCCACGAGACGAACAAGTGCACTCCCAATTACGACGGCGTGGTGGATCACTTCAACCAGCTCGGATACGATGTGTTTGAGTTCTTTATGCCCCTGTATGGCTGCAACGGCAACACTCCCTATGAGACCTCGAGTCACCACGAATGGTTCGAGCAGTGGGAGCTCAAGGGCGACTTCCCTCTCCGCTTCTTCATAGAGCCAGTCATCTTATCTGTGAATTATGCCGTCAACGTGCTGGGCTACAAGCACGTCGTCCTGGTTGGCCTCTCTGGCGGCGGCTGGACGACCACTGTGACGGCGGCGGTCGATCCGCGAATCAAGCTCAGCATCCCCATCGCAGGGTCAGTGCCCAAGTGGCCGACCACGCTCTACCCAAACTTTGTTCCCGACCTACCCGAGGTCAGCTGTCCGAGCTCAGCCATCCCGTCCTTTTGTGTTCACACTCACCCGCCCTCCTTGTGTGTTCACACTCACCCGTCCCGTCCTTTTGTGCTCACAGGTTGCGGCGGATTTCGAGCAGCGCCCGGTGCGCCCGTTTTACCAGACCTGCTCGTTCGTGTGCATGTACGTGCTCGCAGCGCTCGAGGTGGGACGATCTCAGGCGCAAGTGCTCCACGAAGCCGATCCCTGCTGCTACCAGGTCCAGCCGTGCCCAGTGCCCAGTCCCCTTGATCGGCCATCAGGCCTTGAAGCTGTCTGCGTCCTCGTTCTCGTGATCGCTTGATGCCCGAGCGGTTCGTCTGTGCCCCTCAGGCGCAGCACGTGCACGATGGGCTGGTGGCTGTCAACCGCTTCATTCACGCACAGCCCAGCCTTGGTGGCTGGATGCAGACCTACGTCACGTCAGGTAACATTCACCAGGCCAATTACCGCGACAAGGTCATCGTAGCCACCCTCATCGAGCGCCTGCGCCGCTTCGGTGTGGTGGACAAGGGAGCTATGGCCGTGCTCCCGTTTGACATGCTTCAAATCGTGCAGCCGGCAGCAGTTGGGGGCTGCGAGCCAGCAGCCCACCTTGGTTGAGGGCCGGGAACTGCGCGAGGCAGCAGAACAGCAGTCATCTGTGCGTCTCGCCCGTGTGTTTTTCCCACCAGATCACCACGACTTCGGGGAGCCCGGGTGTGCATCTGGCGTCTGGCCTTGAGGGCCGCCTTCTACATTTGACACGGAACGGAACATTGCGCGATGTGCCGGTACGGCGCAAAAGTTATTCACACTCACACCTACACGTTAACACCGGACGTGTTCCCGACCTCGCGCACGTCATGCGCCTCACGGCCGAGGTCATCGCGCGCTCTCCAGCCTTCCTCAACCCGCTCAAGGACCGCGAGCTCGACCTGCGCGGCAACAAGATCGCCGTCATGGAGAATCTTGCAGCCACGCAGGACCAGTTTGACTCGCTCGACCTCTCGGACAATGAGATCCTCAAGGTCGAATGCATGGCGGTGCTGCCGCGTCTCACGCAGCTGCTGCTCAACAACAACCGGGTCACGCGCATCTCAGAGGGGCTCAGTAAGACGCTCCCGTCGCTCAAGACGCTCGTACTTACCAACAACCACCTCGCCACGCTCACTCAGCTTGAGCCGCTCGGGCAGCTCGCGGGCCTCACGTCGCTGTCGCTCGTGGACAACCCGGTGACGAAGGCGGAGGGGTACCGCGCGTATGTCATCGCGCTTCTGCCCAAGCTGCGCACGCTCGACTTCAAGCGCGTGCGCGGCGCCGAGCGCGCGGCCGCCGAGGCAGCCCACAGGAAAAGCCGCAAGCCAGCGCCCATGCGCGGGCCGGGCACGAGCGGCTCCGGCGCGCGGCAGCAGCAGCAGCAGCAGTCGGCGGCGCCGCCGCCGCTGCTCAAGGCGGGGCCCTCCGAGGAGCAGAAGGCCAAGATCATGTTGGCGATTGCGAACGCGTCCTCCATCGAGGAGGTCAAGAGGCTAGAGGCCGCGCTCAAGGCGGGCGACTACTCTGCCGTCGAGGCGCTCCTCGCGAGCCAAGGGGGCGGCGAGGCGGGTAGCGGGTCTGCTGCTGTCGGACCGTAGTGGAGGGCCATCGAGGCGAGCGAGGCCTCAATGTGCGGTTCTGCATATGACATGACCGGGCCCGGGTATAGCGATGAAGCTGTGTGACGCTAGAAAAGTTTGTCTTTTGTCTCGGCTTTGGATCCGCGCCGGGTTGAGTATTTTTTGTTCAACCAGCTCCCGGAGTTTTCCCTGGGCTTCGCACTTTCTCGCCGCTATAAACTTGAAAACTTCGTCGGTGACGCCGGGAAACCCGCCGCGGGAATGCGAATCATGTTCCTTTGCCTGCTGCTCGACGCGGCCCTTGGGCAAACATGCTCGACAGAAGGCTCCAGCTATACTTGGTCGGAGACAACCTCTGCCACCACACACACGATCACGACGAAGTGAGTGCAGGCAGCTCATCACACTGCTGCCTGCGCCCCGCCACCCACGCTGCACACGTCATCTCGCTCACCAATTTGCATGCCGGCCCGCTCTTGCTCCTTGCTCGCAGCCACTGCCCGAATCACCCGACGGCGAGTCTCAACCCAAACTATGCCATCGGGAGCTCGCGCACGTACACGATCCCTGTCAACCCCCGCTACAACGCGGCCCAGCAGACGAGCCTTACCGCACTCGGCGCCATCGTTGGCGTCGCGTACGATGGTGGCATGATCTACTCGCCCTTTGCCGGGCCCTCGTACCCGCTCACCGGCTGGACCACGTCGGCGGCCTACCTCGAGGGCAACACGTTTGACCAGTGCGGCGGTCATTCGTCCTCCACCACGTCGCCGAGCTACCATTACCACGTGGCCCCTAGCTGCCTACTGAAGCAACTTGGGATGACCGCGGGCCAGCACTCCCCCCAGATCGGCTGGATGGCCGATGGCTTCCCCCTCTACGGCCCGCTTGGTCCGAATGGCGTGGTGATGCAGACGTGCACGGTGACGGGAGGCACGGTGGGCACGAGCGTCTGCTTGGATGCATGCGGTGGCTATCTGGCAGACACGGGCGTCGCCACCGCCACCTCTCGTTCTCGGGGGGACCACTGCCTCCACGACGGCGGGTCAGGAGGTCAACTCCAACTCGCTCAGCGCGACCGAATGCAAAGTACCCGTTGCTAGTGGTGGGTGGGGTTTCTGTGGTCCGCTGACGTGCAATGCCAACTACAAAACGTGTGGCGGTACCAATGGCGGTGGCCCCCCGACAGTGAATGGCGTGACGGGCTCCTGGCGTTCCGGCAGCAGCGCGTCGACTTGTGTCAACTACTATAATCTAACGTCGAGTTCCCAACCCAACGCCTTGCCGTCGGCGCACGCCCCCCAAGGCTCGTGCCGCGCAACCTGCACGCAGCGAACCACTGGCATTTGCAGCGGTTCATTTCTGGCGAACGTGCTCAAAGGCCGCGGCGTCAAGTACGCGTATTGCAACGACAAGTGGCTCGTCATCGGAGCGACGGGCGAGTCCGGCCACTGGACGCCCAATCTCAACGATGTGCCGAACCCGCCAGGTACCACCGTCGGTGGCGTCGGATACTGCACCGGTGAGCTGACGATGACGGTGGGCATTGCCAGGACGACCTTCTTCCCACTCGATATCGTCGACTTGCCAACGGGTGTGAGCACCAATAACATCCACCTCTTTGACGGCAGCACGACCCTCGGCGGCAATACGGGCCCCATCACTAACCGCGATTCGAGCAAGTCCATCGGGGCGACGGCGTACGGGCTGCCCAATGGCGCCGGCGTAGGCACGATGGTCAACGGGATCGCCAACTGGGTGACGCAGAACGACCAGGGCGAGTGGAGTGAAGGGGTCTGCGAGGTGGACTCGTGCAACCAGCACGTCGGCCAGGGTGGCGGCCAGCCCCACGCGCACGGCGACATGTTTGCCGACACGCACACGTGCCTGTATGGCACGAGCAACTATAGCGGCGGCGTCAACGCCCATCCGCCCGTGATCGGCTTTGCCAACGACGGTCACCTGATCTACGGTCGGTATCTCTCGAATAGCGCCCCCGGGTTTGCCGCCCCATTGCTCGACCAGTGTGGCGGCCACAAGCACGACGTCACGACCGACGTCGACGAGCACGGCTTGAATCTGCACACCAATTACCACTACCACACCCAAGTCTTCGACGCGGTCTGCGGCGCCTCGGACCGGTGCACGAGCGGCGTGAGATACACGGCCAGCTCCACCGGGCCGCTCTTCTGCTACCGAGCCAATCTGACAGCGTCGGAGGGCTCCGCCGCACTCCTCGGCGCGACTTCGCGGTACGGCGCGACCCAAACCCAGATGAACTATCGCTGCTGCGGCATGACGGACTACTACATGCTCAACGGCGTACCCGCAGGGGTGAGCGACGCGTCGACGACGTTCGCTGCCAGCTCGACGTGCACTCTGCCCGCCATCGCCAATGGTGCCTATGAGACAAGCGGCTCATGCGTCGTGGGGGCGACGATGTACTCGGGCTATCAGTGCACGCCGACGTGCAGCGCCGGGTTCGCCGCGAGCGGCAAGACTCGATGCGTCAAGGGCGTCCTCGTCGAGACGGCGACGTGCGTGACGCCGTCGCCGGCGACGGCGTCGCCCTCGCCCTCGCCGCCACCACCATCACCATCGCCGCCGCCACCCTCTCCGACAACGGCCCCGCCGCCACCACCCTCTTCGTGGCCTCCGCCCCCGGGAGACCTCAAGGTCGTCGTCTCCTTCACGGCTGCAGGCAACCCAGAGGACTTCGACACTACGGAGCGCAACGCGCTGCTGCAGGCGGCCGCGCGCGCCTTCGGCTTCACCACCGGCGCCCCCCCCGGCTCCACTGTGACCATCACCGCGGCGAGCGTCAACATCCAGTTCGTCTTCCCGACGGACCAGTCGACGGCGGCGACTATTCAGAGCACGGCCAATAGCTTCACGAGCCCGGCAGCGCTGCAGTCGGCGATCGTCGCCCAGCTCACGACGCCCTTGGCCATCGAGAGCACGGGCGGCGGCAGCCTCGCCGTGACGAGTACACCCACGGTAGCAGTATCGCAGACGCCGGTCGTCGACGCCGACGCCAGCGGCGACCCTTGCTTCCCGAGCGAGGCGCTCGTCACGATGGCCGACGGCACGCCGCGCCGCCTCGACGCGCTCCGTGCGGGCGACGCCATCGTCGCCTCCCGCGCCGACGGCACCCTCACCACCGACACCGTCTCGACCCTTTCGCTCGCCGATGCGGACACGCAGGGCACGACCTTCGTGGTGCTCACGACGGCGTCTGGCCGGAACCTGGCGCTCACGCCCACGCACCACGTGCCTGTGGGCGCCGCGTGCTGCGCCGACCTCAAGCAGGCCAAGGACGTCGCCGTCGGCGAGACCGTCTATGAGGCAGTCTCATTGAGCGCTGCCGTGAGCGCTTCCGTGCGCGCCACGCAGGTTGCGAAGATTGGCAGAGCGACCAAGCCGGGCCTGCACTCGCCCGTGCTCTCGCACGGCACGATGCCGATCGTGAACAGCGTGGCGACGTCCTTCGACGCGCTGCACAATGTACGCCTCGCCTCCTACGGGCTGCCGCTGCTCGAGGCGACCGGGCTCACCGCCACCTTCCGCGACGCCTTCCTCGGCGCCCATCGCAAGTACATGGCCTGAAAGTGGATCACGCGTGCAGTCTGCCTCTCTGCAACAGGGTGGCAAGATGCCGCCGAGGGACGATGCTTGATACGTGGGGAAGACGTGGAAATTGGTGACGAGCGGCCTTGGGGCTGGGCAGGTGCTGGTCGGCCATAGGGCCTATGCCATAGCTTGGAGCGGGCTCTTGGGTGCCCCGTTGTATCAGTGTAGTATGTCCGACGCATGCATGTGTGTCGAAGCCTCGCGATGAAATGGAGATGAATCCACGTAGCACATGTCGCCTCAGGGAGCGAGCACACCATAAGAGGTAACGCGTCGTCGCAGGCGCCAAACTTGTGCTCGACTCCGCGAGGGAGGCGGACTGCCCGCGTGTGAGGTACCATTCCGTGCCGCTCTTGGAGCTCTTGGCGAGCCTGGAAAGCGTCCCAAACTTGATGGAGCAAGCGCTCGCGAAATGCCTTGGCGGTGGCGGCGAAGGCGGCGGCTTCGCACGGTGCCTGCCACCAGTATACGGATACCTGCGCGTGCGGATCACGCGCTGCGCCAACCTATTGCCCGTGGGTGACGACACGTATGGCGACGCGCCCTCTGTCTGCTGCGCGTGCTGGATCGCTGGATCGCCCGAGGTGCAGCAGACGACTCCGCGCGAGAAGCGCGACGTGATCGGCAGCGTGCTGTGGAAGAGCGCCGAGGATCTTTGGCTGCCCCTGCACATGTGGCCTGTGACACTCGTGGTCGAGCTGCGGCTGGGCATCGAGCACATCGCGGAGGGCGTGAAGCGCACGTCGTCGCTCGCGTGCGGCGTGGCGCACTGCGAGCTCGTCGAGGTGAGCGAGCACGCTGTGCCGACGTGGTTGCGCGTGGAGGGCACCGGCCCTCCGCGCTCCGACGGCGAGCGTCTCGGCAGTGCGGAGCTCCAACTGACTTACTCGGCACACGTGCAGAGAGGCTCCTTGGCCGCAGAGGACGGAGAGGCGGCGAATCCGGCGCCGCGCCAGCTCGCCCTCACCAGCTGTGGTGGCAACGGCGGCAACGGCGGCGACGGCGGCGGCGACGGCAGCAGCACCGCCAGCGGCGCCAGCGGCGCCAGCGGCGGCAGCGGCGGCAGCAGCGGCAGCAGCGGCAGCAGCGGCAGCAGCGGCAGCAGCGGCAGCAGCGGCGATGGCGACGGCGGCTCTCCTGGCACCGACGGAGGCGGCGGTGCGGCGGCACCCGACGGCTCTGGCGGCGGCGCGTACAACAGCGCGCACCGCAAGCGCCCCGCGGATGTAGTGTACGACAGCCTCGGCTTCCCGGTGCCCGTCTCCGAGAGAGCGCATTCGGAGTTCAAGCTCTTCAAGCGCTACTACACGCTCGTGCGCGAGCGCCAGCGCAAGCTCTGGATGGGGCTAGGCGGAGGCGAGGTGTCGCGCCTGTCGCTGAGCAGCGCCGACACGGCACGCGCCGCGGCGTACGGCATCCCATCGGAGCTACGACCACGCCTGTGGCTCCACCTGACGGGGGCTGAGGAGGCTATGCTCAGCGCGGGGCTTGGATATTATGAGTCGCTCGCGAGCGGACCCTCTATGGCCGGGGCGGCCGGGGCGGCGGAGGCGGTGACGGGCGAGGCGGCAAGAGCGGCCACGGCGGAGGCGGCGCAAGTGGGGAAGGTGGCCGCCATGACGGCCGAGGAGAAGGTGCTCCACCAGATTGATCTCGATCTGCCGAGGACCTTTCCCGAGCACCCGACCTTCGCAGCGGCCGCCGGGCGCGCGGCTCTGCGGCGTGTCCTCGTCGCGCATGCTCGGCGCAACCCGGTCATCGGCTACACACAGTCCATGAATTTCTTAGCCGCGGTGCTTCTGCTCGTGATGCCGCCCGAAGGAGTGGCGGTGCGCGGCGGTCGGGCGTCTCGAGAGGAAGGGGCCTTCTGGCTCCTCTGTGCGATCACCGAGCGGCTCCTTCCCGAGTATTATACGGATGAGATGATGGGCGTCCAGGTGATTGCCATTGACTGCCGCTGATTGCATCTCTCATCTTCCCGATGATGGGCGTCCAAGTCACGCTGCCGCCGCCGCCGGCCGTTGACCCCCCCTCCGACCCCCGACCCCACCCACCCTCCCCCCTGCCGTTCTCCGTCCTCCCCTCTAATCCCTCTCATCATCAGCCCGACTCCCCAAACCCCCCCCCCCCCCCTCCCCTCCCACGTGCAGGTGGACACGCTAGTACTCGATGAGCTCGTGGGCGTGCGCGAGCCACTGAGCGCGGTGATGCGCGAGCTTCGTCGCGCCGAGCTCGATCTGTCGCTCGTGTCGACGCAGTGGCTCCTCCTCAGCTTCGTCCAAGCGCTACCTACCGAGACGGCGCTCCGCGTGTGGGATTTGCTATTCGCCGTTGGCTCCCGCGCTCTCATCGCCGCGGCTCTCGCGACCGTGCGCCTGCTCGCGCCACGACTGCTCGGCGCCGCGGGTTCGTTCGAAGGGCTCTACACGACCCTCAAGCAGCCGCACCGACACACGCTCGACGCCGACGTCTTCGTGCGCGTTCTCTACGCCGAGCTTCGCGCTCTGCCCGAGACGGCGCTCGTCACGCTGCGCACACGCCACCGCGCCACCGTGACGCAGCGCATATGCGAGCGTGCGGCCGAGCGGGAGCGCTACAAGGTTGAGAGGGCCGCCAAGGCCGCTAAGGTCGAGGCCGAGGCGCAGCGCGCGCGGCGCACGAGCCGCTTCTCGCCCGGGACGGCGCGCCTCGCGCGCCACGTGTCCTTCGAGGCGACGCGCCGTCTCGGGCCGATCCGCCAGTGGCTCGCTCACCGGCCAGCCCTTGGCTTCGCCCTCGTCGCCCTCACCCTCGCCCTCTTGTTACCTGCCCTCTTGCTACCTGCCCTCGTCCAGCTCGTGGCGCGCCATCCTGGGCACGCGCACCCGGCGCCGGTCGCTGCGGCACCCGTGCGCGGCGTGCACGGCGCTGGCGCCGGCAGCGCCGCCGGCGGGCTGGGCTTCGGCCAGAGCCACGGCGGCGGCAGCATGCGCGAGCGCTTGACGAAGCCGCGCAGCCACGGCACTTCTGTTGCGGGCTTCGGTCACATCCATGGCGGCGGTGCTGTTGCGACGCTCGGCGGGTCTCTCGGGATGAGAGCCCACGCCGCAGTCGCCAGGGGCTGTCATGCCTTCGAGGGCTTTGTGCGCGCGCTCCGCCGCCGCCAGCCGCTCCGCTCCGCCGCCCACCGCCTCAGCGCCTGGGCGGTGGAACTCACAGCCGCCCAGCTTCGTCATTTGCAGCGCCTTGCAGACGACGCGAGAGAGCGTCGGCTCCTGCGAGAACATCAGAGTGGCTACGGGAAGGTGGCGAACACCCCCGCTCGTCACGTCCGGCCGTCAGCCCGTCCAAAACGCTCGTGACATCGCGGTGACGGTACGTTTGCGAGCTTAACGACGGTGACGCGTTTCCTGCGCGCCCTGCGGCTGCGCCGGGGGCGCGACCTTATGTCTACACCGGTTGAGGTCCCCGGAGCGCAGCTGAGAGAATAATAAAAGAATAATATATCATTGTCAACTAGGTTGATGCACTATAGAGCCGATCGACTCTTTTTGCGATGTGTATAGGGGAAAAGGGCTACACCGTACCCCTTGATCAGCCGGACGTGCCCTAGACGTGCCCTCCAGCCCGCGAGCGCCGAGCCCGCCAAGTGACGCTCGTGCAACATGACGTCCCAATCTCTGTATAGTCGATGTTGCAAGTCAAGGGACCCAAGTCGCAACTTCCTCCCAATTGAGACGGAGAGACTGCACCGTGAAAGATCCGCCCGACGATGACGCGACACACCGAGAGGACTGCTGCTGCGCTGCTGCTGCTGTTGAATGCCTTGATCAATACCTGCGGCGCAGAGCAGGGCGATGAGCTTGTGGCCGATCACAGCGTGGATGCGGTGTGGTGGGCACGGCGGCGCACCAGCCGCCGAGCGGCCCCCACTTGTGCTTCTGCCCCTCATACCCGTTCTTGGTTGACTTGTGCGTCTTGACGATCGGCCCACCCACGAGCGTGACAGTCTGCACAGAACAGAGAGAGATGGCGAGAGCGATGCGTGAGCACCGCGGACGCGGCGCAAGGCGATCGCCGATGCGAGCCAGCGTTGCACCTGGAACTTAGACTTGGCAGGCTCCAGCATCTCGGGGCGGAAGCGCGGGTCCTTTTTGAGCTGCTCCATGAAGGCGGTCCGCCGGCGCCCCTCAACGTCGCTGTCCATGCGATTGATAAAATCAAAGTCCTTTTCCGTCATCGCCTTCAGTGGCGCGGGCTCCAGGCTCGGTGCCTTCTTGGCACGCAGAAAACTGGCTTCACCAGAAGGCCTATGGACCACCGCCATCCTGGCGGCCATGTCGTGTGCTCGGGCTCAACCGTTGCGGACGGGCTGCAAAGTCCAGCAAACACGTGGCGTTCGATGACTGACGACTACTTCAACTAGCTTTCAGGTGGGGCGCAACCTCGTCGTACGGACTTAGTGTAACGGTAAACCAGGCTGCGTAAACCCGACGAAACCACACGCCGCCGAATGTGGAGTGCAGCCGCGCGACGCTCGCTTGAGCTCGCCGTCGGCGTCGGTCGCCGCCGATTCAGCGCCGCTGCGTCGACGGCGGCGCCCGCCGCGGGCACGCTGTACATGTGCGGCACGGGCGAGTCGCACAAGCTCGGGCTCGGCGAGACGAAGGACCGCGAGAACCCAACGCTGGTGGAGGCGCTCAAGGACACGCCGATCGTGCACGTCGCGTGCGGCAAGTACCACTCCGCGGCCGTGTCCTCGGACGGCGACGTGTACGTGTGGGGTCTCGAGAGCTCTGGCCAGCTCGGCCTCGGCTCGGCGCGCACCAAGGCGCACACGCCGACCAAGGTCGAGGCGCTCTCGGGCAAAGGCGTGACGCAGCTCTCGTGCGGCATGTACCACACCCTGGCGCTGACGGCGGCGGGCGAGGTGTACAGCTGCGGTTTCGGCGGCTCCCTCCTCAACGGCGCGGGCGGTCTCGGCCACGGCAACCGCACGCAGCTCGAGGCATTCGCGAAGCTGGCCAGCTTCGGGCCGGACGGCACTGAGGGTGTGGCGGCGGCAACCGTGTCGGCGGGTGGGTACCACTCAGTGGTGCTCGACCGCGAGGGCGGCGTGTGGACCTTCGGGCGTGGCGAGTGGGGCCGTCTCGGCCACGGCGACGCCTCCGACTGCCTCGCGCCCACACGCGTGCTCGCACCAGCGCGCCTCGAGGGCGAAGAGAGCCCGTTTGGGCCGTCGCTCGTGGCTCAGGCGGGCGAAGGGCACACGGGCGTGCTCGGCGTGGACGGCATGGCGTACACGTGGGGGCGCAACGAGCACTGGCAGCTCGGGTATGAGGTCGTCGGCCTTCTCAATTCGGGTCAGTCCTTCGATGCTCAGCAGGAGCCGCAAGCAGTCGAGATCGCAATCGAGATCGGATCACAGGAGGAGGGCAAGCCAACGCCAAAGGCGACGCGATTCGCGTGCGGCGAGTCGGGCACGGCGGCGCTGCTCGAGGACGGGCGCGTCTTCGTGTGGGGCATGCAACGCTTCTTCCAGCCGACGCTCGTCCCGGGCGCCGACCAGCTCGGCTCCGAGATTGTCGATCTGCAGGTAGGCGCATCCCATCTGGCCCTGCGGACAGCGAGTGGGCATCTGTACACGTACGGCGTCGGTCCGTCGCTCGCGCTGGCCAAGTTGCACCGCAAGCAGTGGGAGCTCGCCGAAGTCAACGCCCACTCGCTCGACGGTGCCAAGGTCGTCGGCATGGCGTGCGGCCCGTACTCGACAGCACTGATCGTCGGTTGAGGTCTAGGAACGGACAGAGATAAACAGGCACATTTCGCGCCGTCACTGCCTTGGGATGGCGCCCGGGAAGAAAGAAAAGGGAGGGTTGATGCCTACGAGACGGTAAGATCGCGCTCACTCTTAAGTAGTGACTTACGTAAAATGGGTCTCGAAGACGCCGTCACGACCGCAACGACACACGCCGGAACTGCTCTGGTCTCCGCGGGAGTACGGCACGAAAGACATGCGATGAGAGCTCTTATGGCATGCAAGGATCATTTGCGAATGGTGTAAGTGCACTGCTCGTAGGTCTCGCAGCACTCGACCTGGCACTCGTCGAGGCAGTCCACGCGCTCTTTCTGATTTGGCCCAGGCGGCCCCTGCTTCCGCGGCACGCAATCGTTGAGGCAGGACACGTACCTATTGTCCTTTTTGGTACCGTCCGGCTTGTCCTTGGACGTCGGCCGAAGAGGATCGCTCTTCCCGCTGATCCATTTCGGTGCCGGCTTGTCGTCGGCGTGCGCTACCAACGGCATCAGCAATGGGCTGGTCGCAAAGGCCTGCAGCAGCGCACGGCGGCTCGGCGTGAACGCGAGAGGGCCGTTTGACGCCGTCATCGCCGACAGCTGTGGAGATGTTGTGCCAAGCGGACGGCTATGCGTCAACAAGCCGTCCGCTGTGCAGCACAAGCTGAGCAGCGTCGTGCAGACGGCCATCGCGCCGAAGGGCGAAGCTCCTGTCGCAGATCAGGTGTGAACAACTGATCATCAACTTTGAAAACCACCCCCCGACAGATCCTGCGGTGCGCGCGCGCGCGCGCCTCCGCGCTCCGGCCCCATGCACTTCCGAATCGCCCCTCATCGCAATCGACGTGGGCCGGCGTGCGAGCGCTTGCGCTTGCCTCTGCTCACGTGGCGCACGACGTTGAGGATCACGTTGAGCAGCGCGATGTTGAGCCATGGGTGAAGATGGCGCCCGTCCTGTGTGCCATACACGGGGCCGCCAAAGCCCGGCTGCTCGGACTTGGAGAGCGAAGCGACCATCGGCTCTACATCGAGCAGCGGCAGGCGCCAGGCGGGCGCGGCCGCCCGAACGGCCGCGTTCAGGCGCGCGACGATCCTGGGCGTGATCGAGTGCTTCAGGCCCGGGTGCATCATCCGCCACACGATGGTCGAGTGTGGGAAAGTATGCCTGAGCTCGCGAACTAACCGATGGACGCCGATCACGTAACGTGTCGTATGGCTCGCGACACCGCCCGCGCCGCCCGCGCTGCCCGCGCCGCCCGCGACGCCCGCGACGCCAGCACCGCCCGCCCCCGCGACGGACGATTCCTCGTCCACAGGCAGCGACCAGCGCTTCGAGAAATTGCCCTCGTGCATCCACCACGCCGCAATGTCCCAAAACCCCGAGCTCGCCACCACGACTGTGGGGTCCGAATCGGGCGGCACCGTATGAAGCCGGAAGCGCGGCATGTCCTCGCGCACCATCCCGAAGGTCGTATTGCTCAGCCACGGCGGCAGCGGGTACGCGAACGCCCAGTACGGCGGGCCAGTCACGCCATAGTGGGAAAAAGAGCCGATCACGAGGTGCTCACGCCGCTCGGTCCCGGCGCCCGTGGGAAGGTCGCACACATGGTTGTCGAGCGAGCGCAGCCTGTGCGCGTACTTCTTGAGCGGTCCGTGTGAGGGGTCGATGGCCACCAGCGCCTGTGGCCGCGCGCGGAACGCCTCGCACGAATGCCAGAGCAGCTGTGCGGACGTGGAATCGCCGACCATGAGCACTGAAGCGTTGGCGAGCCCATTGGCGAGCAGCGAGTCGTTGCGCTGCACGCACGAGGGCAGGTTGCTCGGTCCAGCGTTGGGCACAGTCGACGGTTGCCGTTTGACGCACTGGGTCGGGTCCACCCACACGTACCGCTTCAGCGGAGGGCACTCTGGCGATGCGATCACCCATTCTGGCGCGCGGCTGCCATGCCATCTACCTGGAGCAGAGCCTGGAAAGCATTTGCTCAGCAAAGGTGATTCGTGGCGGGGTGCTGACTCCATGTTCAACAGCGGAGCACGTGCACCGGAGAGACGCCAGTGCAGAACGTCCAGACAGAGGTGCTCTGGAGTCTCGCAGAGACAGTGACCCGCAGCATGAATGCTGCCGCATGAGCCCGCCCCTCCTTTCTCATTGTGAATGTGGGGGAAACCTCTGTGGCCGGGGTCGTCCAAAAAAACTGTGAGCCTGTGATGGATGTTGAGGTGCGTTGAAGGTGTTCTTGGAATGAGCCGTACATATTTGCAAATAATTACGCGACACTGAACGTAAGAGTACACAACCGAGCAGGTTGCTCTTGCTGCTGCCTGCTCGGATCGTCCACAGCACTGAGATGTGGCTGCTGCCTGGACCCCCTCGCCATCGGCCATGAACACGGCCCGATGCGCCGACCACAGAACCGTGGCGATTCCAGAGGATTCACTGCACGCCGATGGTAGGGGCCGCGGCGCCGGCTCAAATGTCTACCACCTGCTCCAGACGTCGCATGCGACGTCTTGACACCAAATCAACACGCGGAAACGAGCCTTCGAGCGTCTCCACAGTGATGGAGAGGGCGCCCGCGTGTCGTTCTACACGTCTAGGACGGCGCACGACACGTCGGATGTAGCCTCGTCCAGCTCGTCACCCCCCGATCCACCCCCTGAACCCCCCCGATCCACGTGGGGCACCAGCGCACCACGATTCGTCGATTACGCGCAGCAATTGACGCGCAGACGAGGCTGCGCTACCCCACTACGCCGTCACCTGCGTCACGACGTGCTGGATGGCGCCCGTGGCGACGTGGTAGATGTATCCGTGAACGGGGATGCCCGGCGCGGTGAGCGAGTGGCCCACGATCTTCGCCACGTCCTCGCGCACGGACGCCTCCTGGTCGTCAATGTGCAGCCAGTGGACGGCGTGCCCATCGTGCGAACCGCCCTCGGCGGACGCGTTCTCGAACGTTACACCCTTGGGTGCCGACTCAAGGGGCACGATGTTTGCCGTCGCGAGCGACGTCTCGAGCAGCTTCGCGAGCTCCTCGGACTTGAAGTACTCCATCCCGCAGTCAGTGTGGTGCACAACTGCGCAGGGCAGGGCACGGTCGAGGTGAGCGCGGCGCGTGGCTGCTGGGGCCGTGCAGAGGGCGCTCAGACGGCGGCGGATATCGCGTGGCCGAGCGGCGCGTAGACGACGCGGAGCGCGCGCCAGCCGCACCCCGCTACTCACCGAACCACTCCTTTGTGCCGAGTAGCTTGTGGGAGATGACGAGAGAGCGGATCGCATCGTCGCTCGCGCGGCCGCCCGCATTGCGGATCACGTGCGCGTCGCCCTCGGCGAGCCCAAAGGCCGCGGCCGGGTTAATGCGCGCATCCATGCACACGATGAATGCTGCAGCGCGCGCGGGAGGCAGCGCGAGCTTGCCCTTGTCGCCAAACGAGGCGACGTAGCCCGCATTCGCTGCGAGCACCTCCGCGTGCAGATTCGTCGTCTCGGTGGCCATGTCGTCGGTCGGCGCTGCGGGGTGGGAGGGCAGGTCACGGGTTGGACGACGTGGGTTATAGGCGTCCACGCGGTGTCCTGGACTGCACCTGGACTGCAGTCCCGGTCTGTCTTTACGGCGGAAAGCAAGCATTTTCTACGGATCAATTCACAGTTCTATGTATGTTTGCCTTTATGTGTGAAAATTTCGTGCAGTCCGCACCGGTGCTGATGGCCTTTTCGATCGCCTGGCCTCTCTGATATCGCCCCTCTGTATGGCTGCTCTGCTCGCCTTTCGTGTTTCGATACCGTCACGCGACTCGGACCGGACGAGCGTACGCGGTGAAGTCGGACGACACGGTACTCTTAACTCTATCAGAATCTAACGCCAACCCTGTCAAACTGCATTGAATAATACCGAAATAAGGCAAAACATGCTCAATACTGACGTACTCAATACGCTGCGTGGGTATCGCGCGACTGGCGTACCTTACGCACACCGCCTCGCTCTGGCGCGAACATGTGATACCCAAAATTCACGCAGCGTGGCACGAAACAGCCTTCGATGGGTGCAGCATTGCACGCTCCACGCAGCGTGACCTGGGGACGTAACGGTGAGCCCAGTGTGAGCTCCAGCCCAGTCATAAGCACGCAACCACACCTCTCTGTTGCAAGTTGCATGCATCCGCTCGTCACTCCAACATTCTTGGGTGTGGGCGCTACGTGTGGGGTCTCAGTCGAGCAGGCCCTGGCGCGCGAGATCGGTGTACACCTTGCGCGTCATCACGTTGCCGGAGCCGTCCTCGAACTCCTCCTCGGTATCGGCTTGGAAGGCCGTCGTCCCCTTCTCCGCCTTGAGCTTCGCCCAGAGCGTATACGCATCTTCGATGAGGGTGATGCCTTGGAAAGGCTTGCTGTTCGGGATGCCGAGGCACTTCATGCCGTACGCATGGCGCCACTCTTGGAAGTGGCGCTCGAAGGGGCGCGGCCCCCAGTACGAGTAGTTGCCGCAGATCTCGCATTTGAACTCGAGATTGAGCCCATGCAGCTTGTAGAGCCAATATGGGATGGGCTTGCCATCCCAGCCGAGTGGCAGGTTGAGCGGGTTGTAGATGGGCTTCTCCTCGGCGTCCTCATCCTCGTCCTCATCCACCTCCATCGCATCCTCCTGCGCCGCGAGCATGAGATCTCTTTCGATCTCATCATAAGTGCGCGCCTGCTTCTTCTCGACCATCATCGCGGACTCCTCGAGTACGTCCGCAAGCAACTCGCCCAGCCGCGCCACGAGCTCCTCGAGCAACGCGACTGCGCGCGCGCCACGCGCGGCAGCGGCCGTGCCCGCTGCATCGGACCCATCGGCCAAGCCGGCTGCGCTCCCATCGGAAGCGCTCCCGGAAGCGGCCCCGTTGGCGTGCGGCGCTGGCGGAGGCGTCGGCTTGGCGAGATGGATCTTTGGCATGGCGGCCAGGGGCGTCGTCTTGGCCAGGTAGAGCCGCTCGGCGCGCTGCTGCAGCGTGCCGCCGCACTTGAGCCCCCGGCGCGTCAGCTCGTGCTTGAGCACCTCGAGACCGAGCGCCTCGAGCGCCGCCGCGCTGTCGTAGGTGCCAAGGTCCAAGGTCGCCGACGAGGCCGCCACTGCAGCCGGCGCTGGCGCCGCCTCGGTGGGTGGGCTGCTCTGCCAGCGCGTGACGGCGCCATTCTGCCAGCGCTGCTCGAAGTCGGCCTCAGCCGCCTCGATCAGCTTGTTCAGCGGCATGAGCGGCTGTGTGCGCCGCAGAAAGCCGAGCAGATAGTCGCGCAAATCGCGCGAGTATCGAGCGTACGCTCCCGACGTGGCCGTGGTCTTCGGGAGCGCGGCGAGGTGAGAGCACTGTTTGAGGTAGGTGCAGTAGTCGATGCGCTCACACCCCTTGAGATTCAGGTACGCCTCGTGCAGCGCATGCATGTCCACGTACCGGCCCTCGGCCTCCTCGCCAGTGAAGCCTACCTCCGGCGCCGCCTCGAGCACTGCGGCGATCAGGGTCGTCTCGGCGCTCTCGGTGCTCGGCGCCGAAGGGAACTTGCGATGGTATTCGCGCACCGAGCGCAGCTGGTTGTAGAAAGTGGTGAACACGGGCGCCATGGAACCCTCCGCGCTCCTTTGTGTCATCGAGGCGAGCTCCTCCTTGCGCGCTCCATCGGCGTCCGCGTAAAGCGCACCGAGCTGCGCGCTGCGCGACTGGTGCGCGTTCAGCAGCGTCGCCACCACCTGTCGATTGGGAACCACGCGAGCGATTCGAGCCGTGAGCGCGCGTGGCATGTCCAATGGGCGGGACGCCAAACCAGGTGGCTTTTGCTGCGCAGCCCGGACGCACCTGGTCACGAGCGATCTGATCTGCCCGCTTGAGCTTGCCGGCCGATGGGTCGCCGAGCTCGCGGTACATGGCGCGCTCGAGGACCTCGAGGTCCTCGTGGAGCCCACGGCCGCGCTCGAGGAGCGAGGCGCTCATGGGCGAGACGTGGACTCCGCCACGAGAACGCGTGAATTCACAGACGGAGAGGTTCCTGCGATTCGTCACGACACAGCCGTTGACAAGGGCGAGTGGTATATTTTTCATAGTGCCGTCACTCGCGTGTGTCGTACACGGGGTTGCTTCGGGTTCCCTTACCCTTTTCCGCTTTTGAGCTCACTGTGTAAGGGTTAACCGTAGTGCGCAGTGTTCTCCAAATTCACTACGACTCGTTTTCAAACATCATGTGATGTATCCATATATACCTCGCGTCGACCTTGCGAGGCCCCTAGACGTGGAGATGGAAATTCGCCCGAACCGCGCCTGCTTCCCTCCGCATGTGTGTCGACGCCTCTCGCCGTCACTTGGTTCGAGGGCCCCGCTCCGGGGGCCGCGTGCCATGGCTCAGGTGCGAGCCGGGCCGCTGGCCCCTGCGAGCCTTGCCGGCTTGCGCGCGCTTAGAAGAGCTCCTCCTCCTGGTGGGTCACGATGGTGCAGTCGGACGTCGGGTAGGTGACGCAGGTGAGGCAGAAGCCGTTGCCCATCTGGTCGTCGTCGAGGAACGAGCCGTCGGACTGGTCAATGGTGCCCTTCGTGACCTTGCCCGCGCACGTCGAGCACGCGCCCGCGCGGCACGAGTACGGCAGATCGATGCCGTCCGCCTCGGCCTGGTCGAGCACGTACGTGTCGGCAGCGCACGAGATCTTCTTCTCGCTGCCATCCTCCATCACGAGCGTGACGGCGTACATCTGCGCGCGTAGTGCATGGGCATGGAAAACGAGTCAGCAACGACCACGCACTCGCTTCGCATGCGCCGCGTGACCCCTCCCATTCCTCATGCCGCCAAAGGCTGAAACACCACAGCGCGGGTGCAGATTGAGCTGGGCGGGAATTGTGCACACCTGCGCAACCGGGGCGCGGGCGACCGAGCTGGCGACGAGGGACACCGGCGCGGTGAAGGCGGAGACGAGGGCAGCGATCTGGTACAGCCTGAGGCACAGGAGGCACCGGCGCAGAGATACATCAGCAATCGAGTGGTGTTGGAGCGCGCAGGCTGCCTGGTGCCCATTCAGTCCCTGCTGATGGCTGGCGCACAGAGGGGCATGCGCTGCCCGTCTGGCGATGCCAGTGCGCACGGGTGCGAATGCAAAGTGCGCCGCTCGCAGGTGCCGACGGGGGCCGGCGGCGTGGACTCACATGACTGTGGGTTGCGTGAGAGATGCGTGATCGCAGGGAGATCGGTTGGGGCACAGAAACTCCGGCACGCGACGCGCGGAGAGATAACGATTCTCCAGTCTCACGGGGCTTCGTGAACATGAAGACAACCAAGTCGCATGTGGCCGATTCTCGCCAGAAGTGTCACGCAAATCACAGGCCTGCTACAGTCCTACAGACCACGCTTGCATCTTGTTTTCCAACGCACGTCGAGCGACGCAGGGTAGAGGGGACCTCGACCCTCGTCTGTCGTCTCTTGGAACATCACTGCCTCTGCTCTGAGGGCGCTCGCGGCACGCCGCCTCTCACATGCGTGCGGACCTCGCGCGCTCTCCCTCTCTGCGCCTCGAGAAATCGAGAGACGGCCTTCGGGAGGTAGCGCGAAGGCACTCACTGCCGCTCTGTCTGCACATGCTGATCTGATGTGGTATCATGTATCCTAACCCGTCGTCACTGCACGAGACACGACTCGGGCAGTACGGACGCGCTCGCGGCGGCGCTCCCGGGCGCATCGGCCTTCGGCCCACCCGGCTGTGGCATGAGCGCCGGCTGCTGCTGCGTGTCCCTGAGCTGTGCCTCGGCAGTGGAGAGCAGACTCCTAACCTCAGCTACCCTCGGATCGTGCTCGTAGGCCCCTGCTAGCTTGAGCTTGCGCGCTGCGCGCTGCAGGAAGAAGCACGCCGCCTCCTGATCGCGTGCCAAGCCCGAGCGCATGAGCGCCATCCCGGCACGCTCGGCTGCGACGGCCAGCTGGTAGAAGCACTCTTCCGAGGTAAGGATGAGCTCGGTCTGCGTGCCGATGCGCAACGGCTTGTGAGTCTTGGCGAGCTGTGCGAGCCGCTCGTACGCGCGGTCCGCCGCGCGCAGGTCATCCAGCCGTGCGTGAGCTCCGCCATGCGGCTCCGTCGTGCAACTCAGCTTGCGCGCAAGACCATAGAGCTCGCGCGTGAGGAACCCGAGGTGCGGCGAGCCGCTGGGCGCGTGCGGCTCTCCCGCCGCGATCGCGCGCGCGTCCAAGGCGTCCAGCGCCTGCAGCAGCGGAGTGACCGCCTCCACCGGCCCCGAGGGCACGCGTGAAAGCGCCTTGCACAGTGCTGCGCTAGCCCTGCACAGCTGCTCGTCGTCATAACCATACTGCCGCTCGAGCGCGAACGCCTGCCGCAACGCGACGAGTGCCCTGCAGCGAACGAGACACGTGGCGCGAAAAAAAGAGTGAGCGACGCGAGAGGCCGCGAAGATGGCTCAGTAAAACTCACGATTCTGGGTTGGCGTCCAGCCGAGCGAGGCCCTCCTGCTGCAGCCGCGTCGCAACCTGGAGCACCGCGCTCTTCTCGACATCGTGCCCGATCGTGCTGTTGGACGGCATCAGCGTGGCGACGCTGAAGGTTGAGGCCATTTTTGTCGCCGACATTTATATCGACGCCAGGGTCGCCCTCGCGTCCGGAAGAGGGTGCGTCGGCTACGGCTTTCCGGAGGCCTTCATGACCGCGAAGTTCGTAGGAATCACAGTTCAATTCACAAACCATCAATCACGAAATTTGCCATCTCGGAAGCTCTTACGCAGAGACTTTGGTTACAATTAGCTATTTCGGTGAATATCGCGAGCCCGCGCCGCGGAGGCCGGAGCGGACCAAAGCGGACCCCGGCTCCCCGGGTGCCGGGTGCCGGGAGCCGGAGTGGGCGCGTGTGTGGCCGCGAAACAACTCAGACTGAAACTCAGACCTGACAGTCACTGAAGCTCGACGACAGCCCCTCTGGGGTGTATCTGTGATAATCCTATCTCCATGTGATCCATAGTGCATAGACTGTGTGTCGCGCCATTCTCTGCGCTCGCGGGCGCACCGAAGCGGCGGCTGTGCGCGCGCCTCTACTTGGCGACGACCGAGCCGTGGCTAAGGCCCGGGCCGACTCCATTGTAAAATTTGCCCGACCACACGACGCCCTGCGCGTCCGTGTATTTGCCAACACCGTGCATCTGGTTCAGTTCAAAGGGTCCCTCGTACGTCGCGCCGTCGGGGAAGACGAAGATACCGTGGCCGTGGTACTTGTTGGCGACAAACTCACCCTCGTACTTGGCACCGCTCTGATAGCAGAAGGTGCCGCGGCCCTGCATCATGTCATCGCACCACTCGCCCTCGTAGGTCTGGTCCTCGGAGGCACCGTCAACAAAGCGGCCGCGGCCGTGGCGCAGCATGACGCCGTCCTTTTTCATCCACCCACCCTCTGTACGTACAAACGGAGGCGAACGCAGACACAGCTCAATTCGGGCGATGGCGGCAGAATCAAGCGCAACGGTCCGATGAGGCAGCCAAGCATCCGTGACCGAGGACGTGGCCCCCTGAGCCGCTCGCCAGGCGGCGTGTCGCGCATACCGTATTTGGAGCCATCTGGGAAGACGAACTTTGACTCGCCGACCTCGGGCTCGGGCTCGGGCTCGGCCTCCGCCGGCGGCGGTGCCTCAGGCGGCGGTGCCGCCTTGGGCGCCATCGACAACGGATAAGCTTTGCGAACCTAGTGCAGGAAAGGAATCCCTCGTGAACATGAGAAGGGGGGAACCGTGCATCTTGCAGTAACGGACTTCGGGCAGCACGAACGTTCACGACGGCGCTTTGAATGGCGTCGTCTGCCACACCGGCTGCGACGCTGTTTTCGCTTTCCCGCATCCGCGTCTTCGTCGAGGGCAAGGTACAGGGTGTCTACTACCGTGAGACCACGCGGCTCAAGGCCACCTCGCTGGGGATCACGGGTAGAGCATGGAATCTGGCCGACAAGCGTGTAGAGATCGTTGCGGAAGGGCAGAAGGAAAGGCTCGAGAAACTGGTCGAGTGGTGCTGGAAGGGCCCTGAGGGTGCCGCGGAGGTGGGCATGACGGATCCGCTAACCAAAAAGCGCATGGTCAAGAATGTGACTGTAGAGTGGGTCGTAGACGAACAGCCGGGTGCAGAGCGAGTGTACGCAGAATTCGCGAATGGCGGTAAGAAATAGTCTATTCAGGTCAGTGACTCTCCTGTGCACAGGCTACCGTGCCCCGGGCAGGCGTAGCCTGGTGGAGCCCGCGGGCACCGGCACACAGCCAAGGCTTGTCACGTCGCCATCCCACACGCCTGGCGGCGTGGACGAGGCCGCTACGGTGGCGCCCGTCGGCTCGCCGCCGGCGCCGCCAGCGCTGCTGCCGGCATCGCTGCCAGCACCGCGGCTGCCAGCGGCGGCGGCGGTGGCCTTGCGCACGGCCCGCTCGGCCATCAGCTGCTGCATGGGCACGCCCTGGCGGGCTGCGCCCTGCGCGCCTGTGCGCAGGTCGTCGGCGGCGGCGACGGCCTCGTCGGCGCGCGCTCGGTGGAGCATAAAAAAGGACTGGAGCACCGCCATCGAGAGGTCGACGCCCTCGAGGGTGCGCGCGAAGGCGTCTGCATGCGCCTCCTCTGTGGGGAAGAATTTGAGGAACATGCGCCGGGCCTGCGACTTGGTCGCTGGTCCGACCTCGTGGATGACGTCGACGCGTCCCGGCCGGATGAGGGCTGGGTCGAGGCGCTCGAGGTGATTCGTGGTCATGAAGAGGATTCGCTCCTCGCCCGCCGCGACGCCGTCCAGCGCGTTGAGCAGCCCGCTGAACGTCACGTGAGTCGCACGTCGGTCTCCTGCCTCGCGTTTGACGAAGGCCGCGTCCACGTCCTCAAGCAGCACCTGCACAGCGAGGGGCACGCCGGAGGTCGAGGGGCAGTGTGGGTAAGGGTAGAGGTAGTGGCAAGGGCCGGGGCAGGCCGGGGCCCGGGAGGTCTGGTTCGCGTCGTCCTGGCGCACGAGAGCCATCGGAGGCGTCGTACTGAGCGCATGCGCCAGCCGATCGTCCGTCAGCCCCGCGTCCGAGAGGTTGAGGATGCATATGTCGTAGCCGAGCTCGCCCGCGAGCGCCGCCACAAAGGACGACTTGCCGCAGCCTGGCGCGCCATGTAGCAGGTACCCTCGACGGTATGGGATGCCGCGGTCGATGTACCAGCGGGAGGAGTCGACGAACTCTCTCACGTCGCCCACCAAGTGCTCGGCCACGCCGTCGTCGAGCACGACGGAGTGCAGGGGGCGGCGCCGGCGCGGCACGCCAAAGGGCCGCCACTCCGTCCCCCAGTTCGTGTACACCACCGTCGTCAGCTCCTGCTTCGCCATGGCCGCCGCTTGCGCCTCGAGCAGCAGCTTCCGGAAGAGCTCGCGGCTCCGGCCGAAGGCGGTGAGCTTCACGCACTCCCACGGCTGGCCGGTGTGCAGGTCGACGGTGGCCTGCTCGCGCACGCGGTCCACCAGCAGCAGCTGGCCCTCGTGCCACAGCACGTGCCGGCCCGGGCTCGGCGTGAACTCGAAGCGCGTCTCCACCTGGCCGTTGGCCAGTCGCTGTGCCACGGTGTCGACTGTCATGTGCTGCGCGGCGGTGGCACCGCCGCGGCGCGCCTGCGCCGTGAGCCACTGCAGCACCCATGGGTACGCCTTGTCCTTGGACGTCACCTCGAGCGTGACCAGCAGATGACGCTGGGCGAGCGTGGCCGCCATCTTGGCGCTTCCGCGCAGCGCCGCGAGGCCGCTGCCGAGGATGCCGAGTCCAAAGCCTGCCGAGAAATAAGGATTGTCTGCGCCCGGGATAGCCAGAGGGAACGATTCGAACATCGCAAAACCGTCCGATGCTTGCGAAAGCACCGCGCAGGCCACACGGCGATCAGCGGAGCGTCGGGAGACGAAGGGAGGCCTCGAAGCGAGGAATACCGTGAAAAGGAGTGAAAAGGCTATGAAAGTTCGAGTGAGAGTCAAAACAACTCACTGAAAACAATTCACTGTGTCCTGTTTCGCTGTTAACAAAAGAGCCCCCAAAACAGGAGGGGCAACTCGAGCAACACTCGTTGACTTGACTTGACTTGACTTGACTTGACTTGACTTGAGCAACACGATGATGTCGAAGGGTTCTACACATGGGGACCGGAGAACAAGGCTGGTCGTCGGCCTGGGCCAGGGTCTGATTTTGCGGCGCTGTCGCCACGCCATCGGCGCCAGGCTCGTCGAGGAGCTTGCGCGCACGCACGCACTGACTTGGCAACTCTACCCAACGCTCGGCGCCTACGTCGCCTCTCACACTCGGCCAAGCGACGGCGGCTTAACTTTGCTCGTGTGGCCGCTCGTCAGCTACAACATTAGCGGCGTCGTCGTCGAGGCGGTCGCGCGACGCTTCCGCGTCGCACCCAGCGACGTGACCGTGCTTCACGACGACTTGGATGTCAAGGTGGGCAGCCTCAAGTGGCGGTCCAAGGGCTCCGCTGGCGGCAACGGCGTCAAGAGTATCATAGCGCAGCTGGAGACGGACGAGTTTCCACGGCTGCGGATCGGCGTGGGCCGGCCGCCGACAAGTGCGCGCGTTGACGTCGTCAGGTATGTACTGGGCGACATGCCTGAGCAGGATGTGTCGCATGTCACGGCCACGTGCGCCTAGGAGGGCATCGCGCAGCTGCTTCTCGACGGTCCGCCGCCGTCCGACGCTCTCGCAGCAGCCGTTGGCGCAGTGGCCTCGCCGACCGGCCTGAGCGCGCCCTGGCTAGTCGACGGCATGCGGTTGGCCATGAGTGTCGTGGGTGCGTATCTTGCGACAATGCGCCGCACATTGGTCCACGTGGTGAGTGGGTCGATCGGTGGTTGAAGTAAACGGCCGTGAGGCGGGGTGCGGGGTTTTCATGTTTTTTGCCTGGGCCTTGGGCTCCATCGCAGAGCTAGGCGATGGGAAGAAGAAAGTGCCGGAACGGCGCCATCGCCGAGGCGACGCGACGGACCTCTCGCACGAAAAATGCCCACGCGTGAGGAGCTCACGATTGCGATCGGCAAGATCCTCTTCCTGAAGCTGTCCAAAGAGGACGGTTCAGCGCTGCTCAAGGACATGGGCGCCACGCCCGACTGGAGCGTCATCGCTAACTTCACGCGGCAGGCGCTCAAGTCGACTGCGGCAGCGCGCACCATCGCGACGCACTTTGTGAAAGAAGTGGCGGTACTGAACGCGCAGCTGGAGCCGCAGGTGTTCATTGGCGGCGAGAAACCGTCCGTGGCGGACGTTGCGTGCTACATCGCGCTCGTGCCCGCGATGGCCGCCTTTCCCGACGAGCATAAGTGGGCGCTGTGCAACGCTTCTCGCTGGTTCGACCACATGCAGCACTTCGTGGCGTCGCTCAGCCCGCCCAAGGAGCTGCAGCGCGAGCTCGTGAGCTTCAATTATAATGTTCCCACGCCGCTACCCACAGTCGCCTCGCTGCAGCCGCTCGTCGGCACGGCCTGCGCGCCTACTGCGGCAGCTGCCGCTGCCGCGATGCCGACAGGAGGCGACGCGGCGGCGTCGACGGCGGCGCCCACGGTAGCGCCCCCCGGTGAGGTGCCGCCGCCCAGCGCACCGCCTGGCGAGAAGCCGGCCACGGAGAAGAAGGAGAAGAAGGAGAAGAAGGAGAAGGCTGACGACAAGCCTGCGAAGCCGCAGCCCGTGGCGGAGACGCCTGAGATAAGTTGGTGCGACTTCCGTGTGGGAAAGATAGTGGACGCCAAGGCTCACCCGGAGTCTGACAAGCTGTACGTGGAGACGATCGACCTTGGCGAGGAGGCCCCACGCCAGATCCTCTCGGGCCTCGCGCACCACATGCCGCTCGACAAGGTCAAGGGCGCGATGGTCGTCTGCATCTGCAACCTCAAGGCGCGCAAGATCGGCGGCATGGAGTCCGCGGGCATGGTGCTCTGCGCGGGGAGCGCAGATAAGTCGCAGCTGGGCTTCGTGACACCGCCCGCGGGTGCGGCGCCTGGTGAGCGTGTTAGCTTTGAAGGCTATGAGGGCGGCCCCGAATCCGCCTCCAAGATGGATAAGAAGAAGGCCTGGGAGATGATTCAGCCTCTACTCCACACGACTGCTGATGGCGTGTGCTGCTACAAGGAGAAGCCGTTCACGCTCGCGAGTGGCGTGTGCACGGCCTCGGTGCCTAACGGCGGCATCTCGTAGCATCTCGTGCTCGGGTGCGCGGCATCTCGTGCGACGCATCTCGTGCGACGCACTTGCCGCCACTTGCCGCCACTTGCCGCCACTACCTCAAGTCCTAGAACACGGCAAGATGGCAAACCTTAACCAGCGGGCCTGGGCTGCGGTACCGTGCTGATGGTACCACACGGTCCGCAACGGTCCGAACACACACGGCCGTCCAGTTCACACTGCGACAAGGGCCTGCGTGTGTCGTCCCGCCTGATGGTGGGCCAGCCGCGCGTCTCGTTCGCTGCGGATCGAGAGGACCGTTGAAGTCGCGCGACTTGCATCGAGAGCATCGACACACTCTGTACATGTGTGTGTTCGAGCGGTCATTAAGCGGTCTTCGGGTTCGCGAAGGAAGATCGAGAGAGGAGTGGTGTGATAGTAGGAACCGCTAAGAGGCGAATCACCTACCGGGCTGACTACGATACACAGTTGTAGTATACGCGCAGATCTCGCACGTACGCGCAACGCGGCACCCATGGCGGCACCAGCACGCGGCTTCGAAAGAAAAAGCACGGGCGCCGGGCCCCGCCGACGTGCTCGGTCGCGCGGCCGCGGCGCGCGCGGCGGACCGCCCGCGCACGGCAGCGGCTGCGAGGCAGCGCTGCATGTGAAAAAGCCGTGGTGTTGTCCGTCTCCGTCTCATTGTAGCCGACCGTGCCGAAATCCACCACCGAAACCACGAGCCACCTTTCGAGGTCATATCGAGGTTACCGTGAGAGAGAGAGAGTGAGTTAGAGTGAGTACGAGGAGCGAATCCGCGATCCCATCTGCATTTCCATTTGCTCCAGCGACGAAACCTTCGAAGCAGCGCACGAAACTCGAGATCCCATCTGCATCTGCTCCAGCTGCTTGCGCTGCTCGAGTTGCAGCGCAGCTCCCATGACCTCCGTGTGCCCCACGCATCCGGCCACCATGTCGGGCGTCAGATGGGGCACCCCCACTCGCACGGCCTCGTAGTCGTGGTACGCACTCACAGCCACACGCTGCCCCGCGCGCACACGCACTTCGATGGGCAGGTAGCGCACCGACTGGTCCCACGCGACGAGGCGCGGCTGGTGCGGCCCGTTGGAGAAGCGATGCATGCGGTCCGCATGCAATTCAAAGTAGATCAAAAAGGCGGTGAGCAGCCCGTCCCGCTCAAACGTCACGGACAGCTCCGGCGCCGAGCGGCTGCATGCAAGCTCGTCGATGGGCGTGTGGGCAAAGTCGAATTCGAAGAGGCGCAGCGGCGGCGCGAGGCGCACGTGCTCGTCGGGCGGCCAGTGCTGCAGCTTGCACCCCGTGTGCGCACGCGGTGCGAAGGCCATGTCCGTTGAGAACAGGTTCAGGTCGTCGAGGGCCAGCCCCGCGCGTGTGCCAATACGCATCTGGACGGGCAGCGCGAAGACGGAGGCGCCGCAGGGGATGATAGCTGCGTTCGGGCTGAGCAGTCGTCGGCGCGCGTCCGCGATCGTGGTGAGGACCCCTTCGCCTAGCAGTTGATCATCCACAATCTCGCACACGAGGAGATCGAACAGGCCACCCACGTCGGACGGCTTGAGATCCGTCGACATGATGCCATGGATACTCACGCGATCCGCGTACCCATTCTGCGCGATGATGTGCTTGGCGGCGGCCGCGAGCGCAGGGACCATCTCGAGTGAGTGCACCTGCCATCAAGGGTACTCAAGGGTACTTAAGGGTACTGAAAGGGTACTGAAAGGGTAATCAAGGGACCACCTGGAGTGAGTGCACCTGTCATCAGCGGTAATCGGTGCCCATCAAGGGCAATCGGTGCCCATCAGGGGCAATCACTGAGTGGCCCCCTTCTCAAACCGAGCACCCGCGTACCTCCATCGCGCCCGCACGCGCCGCCATCATCGCGAGCAATCCAGAGCCAGACCCAATGTCAAGCACCCGCGGGGGTGTGCCGCCGTGTCTTTCCTTGAAGCGTGCGACCGCCTGCGTGAGCGCGAGGTCGAAGGCCTGATTGCGCCCCTCATCCGCGATCATGGGGAAGTGGTATGCGAGCACATTGACCGAAGGCCAACGGACGAGGCGACCGGTTGCCTCCGCCTCGGCGTCCAAGGGAACGTCGACGTGGATGGCCATCTCATCGTGTGTTAGCACCACGCGCACCTGCCATCGGGAGTCATCACGAGTCATTCAGAGGCCATTCAGAGGCCATCAGAGGCCATCAGATGCCATCAGATGCCATCAGGAGTCATCGGTGGCCATCGGTGGCCATCGGTGGCCATCGGTGGCCATCACTGACACTCATTGACGAACCGCGTCCATGAGTGGCAAGCAGTGCATGCACGTACCCTCTCACCCTCGTCGAGCGCCCGCTCGTACTTGAGATAGCGCAGCTGCTGCCGTCGTGCCCGCGTCTCAAAGCATCGCGGCGCAGTCCAATCGGGGCCGAGCGCTATCGTGGGCACACCCTCTCCCAAATCGAGCTCGTACCTGCCACCGGGGCGCAGCGCAATCAGGGCCCACGCGCTGTTCTGGGCACATCCTCGCCCCAATCGGCACCCACCAGAACGTGACGCAGTTGAGGATGCCAGACGCCGTCGCGGGCACATCGAGCGCCACCGAACGGCTCGCGGGCGGCAGCGCCGCAAGTGACGAAAAGTCGAAGCTCATCACGGGCATGGGCGCCGAGAGCATGGCTGCATGCTGCTTGCCGAAGCTGTCGGTGGCTGCCAGGTGCTCGAGGTCTGCCCAAGCCTGCGTGGCACTCACAATCAGTGGTGACCATAGGTTATCAGTGGTAAACTTTATGAATGCCCATCTGCGCCCATCTCTGGCCACAAACGGCGATTTCTCAAATCAGTGGCCCCGCGAGACGCGCACCTGCTCATTGGAGCGGAACGCATTGAATGCGCTCAAATCGAAGCCGCTGCACTCGCCCACTCGGACAGAGCCGAGGGCTACGAAGAGGTGTGCGCGTGCAGGCACGAAGCGGCCACCTCGACGTAGCAGGTGCATGTGGGCATGGCGCGCGAGGGAAAGAATCCCATCGGCGAGGAGATCGTCGCTCACCTGCCACCCAGTGGCACTCAAGGGCCGTTCAGTAGCGCTCATCGAGATCTCATCTCGCCGAGGAGATCTTCGCTCACCTCGTCGGTGATGACGGCGTCGAAGCGCCTCGCCGGCGCCGACCCAGAGTGAACGTGCGTGTCAACAGCCTCGGCCCAACCCTTGACACGAACGGTCCTCACGTGCGCCTCGAGATGGTTGCGCGCCACGAGTGCGCGCGCTACCTCCTCGAAGCGCGCGATCCGCTCCACCCACAGCACGCTGCACCCCGACTGAGCTGCAACGAGCGCCGGAATGCATCCGCCCAGCCCAAGCACGCACACGCGGCATGGGCCACCGTCGTGCGGCTCGCGGCCCGAGCTGGCAACCGCGGCAATGTGGCGTGCGGCAGCCGCGTACGCGTCGCACCACCGGCGGTCGAGCATCTGCCGCAGGCCGTACTCGCTCCACGCGAGGAACGAGAGGCCGAACACGAGCTTCATGAGCGTTGTGTCGACACCCTCGGCCGGCGTTGAGCCGCCGAGTGCGAGCGGGTCCAGGAGGAGCGCGCGCGCCTTGTGCTTCGATCCATCGCTGCCAATGTTCTTTTGGTGCGTGATCGTGCGCACCGGCTGGCCGTCCGTAGTACGAAAGAGGTTGGCCAGCTTCTGCTCAGGCGTGGTAGGCAGCGGCGGAGGGCGCGGACGGAGGGCCTCGCCCAAGTCGGGTGGCTGCTGAAGTGTAGGCGCTGCCGCCGGCGCCCCCATTCGCGCCGTGGTTCGCTGCCGCAGCGGCCTCCAGCGCCCGCGGAGGCGCCACGTGCTACGCTGTGCAGTACGGCTGCACGTGCAGTGTGCCATCTCACATGGCACAGAGAGGGAGAGGCAGCAGTGTGCCATCGCGTGAAGAGAAAGAGGCGAAAGTTGTGGCCAAGTTCAAGTCAAGAACAGTCAAGTCAACATTTAGACAGGCGAACCCGAATCCTTATTGGGCCTCACCTTTGAAACCCTTCCAGGCCGGTCGATCGGTGCGTCTGATGCCCGTCCACCCGCCACGGCAAGCCACCACCCGGCGAGTGCGCCGCAGGATCCACTCGCCGCACCGCAGCATCCACTCGCCACGACGCGCCGCTACCCGCCGAGAGCACCTTGGCATGCTGGCGCTGCTCATAGCGGTGACCTGGCGGTGACCGTCTCGGTGGTGACCGTCTTGGCGGTGACCTGCTCTGTGCCAAGACGTCGAGGTGTGCCAAGACGTCGTGCCGAGAGCGCCGCTCTTGAGCAAGCTCCGCGCGCACCGTCATTGCCACCTCGCTGGCAAGGCGCCCGAGCATCTCCTCTTTCGCACGCCGCTCGTCGCCTTCGAGGAGAAGATCCTTTCGGAAGGCGGCGACATCGTCGGCGAGCATCCTTTCAAAGAGGCTCTCGGAGCGCAGGCGTTGCTCGCGATCCTCCTGTATGATCGCATGGAGCCGCTCGATTGCGGTCTCGCACTGTTGCCGCTGCTGGAAGGCGCGCAGCGACCCGAGTGCAGACTGGAGCTCCGCCATGCTCGCCTCTAGATGCTGCAGCGTGCGCACCTCCGTGCTCCGCGTAGTGGCGGTGTTATCCGCGAGCTGATTGTGCAGCGCCATGGTGCGACGCGCCCCCTGCACGCGCAGCTCCTGCGCGTTCACGTGCTCGAGGGCCAGCACCACGTCCGAGCGGAGCTGTCCTTTGACCGTCGCCATTCTCGCGGTTCACAGCAAATTAAAATGGAGTTGGGAACAAACTTCTCGTGTGGGGACACGACCGTGCTTTCTGCACCCTACGGACCAGTTCGCTTGCGTGCAGGTTTGTGTCGAGAAAGTTGTGACGGACCAAATTGCTCAACCTCCTAGCTCAGATCTCGCCCATGGCTCGCCTCGGTGCGCGCCACACCGAGCCCTGTCTCACGACCGTGCCTAGAAGGCTGCGCGCCGGGTGCGGGAGCGGCGGGCTATGCACGCAGCGTGCGTGCTGCGTCAGGCAGTGGCGTTCAATGCCACGCGCAGAAGCTGCCCGCTATGTGGCAGCTGCGAGGTTTCTGCTCTGTCGCCTCCTGGAACATCTGTGTCGCCTCTCCGTGGCTCACGCCCGCCCGCACGTTGCTGCCGCAGTTACCGCTGTCGCCTTCCTCGCCGCCGCTGTCGAGGCGTTCGCGCCGGCTGCGGCGCCGGCGCTCCGCAGCAAGGTTGCCATGTCCAAGATGGCGCCGCAGATGAGCATGGAGTATTCGGTGGTCGAGCAGGTCTCGACCACGCTCGCGGGTGTCGTCGCCGTTGATGGTGGCACCGTTGGTCTGGATGTCTCCTTCGCGGCTTTCCTTGCGGTCATCCTCGGCCTCTTCATCCCCGTCGTCTTCCTGGTGACGCTCTACATCCAGAGCGATGCGCAGGGCACCGCGACCACCTTCCGCCAGCCCGACTCGATCGGCGGAACCCGCTTCGAGGACGAGTAAGCGCAGGGAGCCCAACTAGGTTGCGGCGGTCAGGGGGATGGGAGCAGCAGCAGCCGCAGCCCAGAGTGCAGCCACCCGCGGGAGCCGCCTGTGAGGGGGCGAGCGCTGCCCGTTGATCATGCATGTGTGGAGTCCTCGTGCTGAGCAGTATGCGAGAGGTGTAGTCTGAGCACGGTGCAAGGTCTCACACCATTCCCTTATTTGAATGGCGATAGAACATATTCATGCGCGCGTTTTTCTCTAACCCGTACCGACCGGGACGCCGTAGTCGTACGGTACGCGCTCAACGTCCGCTCCCTCGTCCGCGACCTGAACGGCCGCCCGAAGGCGAAGCTGAACCCGGTCCGTGATCGGTGATGCGTGAACCTCGTCCCTGCATTCAATTCCCAAACAGGTGTAGGGGTGGGGCCTTATAAACATGAAAAATAGTAGACCACTCCCCCTTGGGTCAAGCTGACATCACAGGACCGTCGGTTGCATTCGGTGCTGCGTGCTCGTGCTTGCGGCCGCGCCGACGGTCAGTAGATTCGGGGGGGCTCCGAACAGTACAAGTTCATCCCCAGACCCCTCTATTCACGCCTTGTCTTCAACGAGGTGTGCAGGGCCATCCGAGGGCGGCTAGGCTGCTCTTTCTGCTGAGCAGACGGGATGCTTCCGAAGCTGGGGGGGACTATGTCACGCAACCAGACGCCTCTCTCCCCCGGCTGGCCCGCCTCGCGGCCCACCGCCAAGCCGACCGCTCCAGCTGGTGGCAGCGGGAGGAGGGCCACTCCGCCAACCACCATGGAGCGCTCGGTGGCCTCGTTGCGCGGCGGCGCACGCGATGGGGGCGTCACGCTCGCTATGGCGCGTCAGCCCGTCAACAGTTTCTCCGGCCGTGAGTTGATCGGAGGCAGCCGCCCGCAGATCCGGCCAACGGGCGGCAGCAGAGGATTGCTCGGCACGAGCAAGTTGGAATCGGCCCTGGCAACGCGGCCGCGTGCCACACGAACGCCAGTCGCCTCGCCGCCTACGATGCCGTCCGCTCCGTCGCTGGCGATGGACGTGGCGCCCTCCCCCACCGGCGGCGCCGTAGGCAGTAGCAGCAGCAGCAGCAGCAGCAGCGCAGTCGACCTGAGCAAGTACCACCGCGCTTCCCGGTCCGCTTCTCCCGTGTGCGAACCGGTCGAGGAGGCAGCCCCCCCCGCCCCCAGCAGCAGCAGCAGCAGCAGCAGCAGCCACGCCAACAGCGGCGGTGGCGGCGCCGCCGCCGTCAAGTGCGACAAGTGTGATGGCAAACACCCTACCGACAGGTGTCCCCATTTCAAGAAGGAGCGGGACAACCATCCGGACGCGCGACGCGCGAGTGAGAAGAAGCTCCTCGGGATGGCCTCGGGGCCTGTAGAGATCCTCAAGTCTAGCCTCGCGCGCGTCGTGCGCCAACCGGGCGACGGAGCATGTCTCTTCCACTCGATGGCACACGGTCTGCGCGACGGTAGCTCGGCGAGCTCGCTCCGGCGCGACATTTGCAACTTCATCAACGAGCACCCGACCCTCGAGATCGCCGACTCTCCCCTCAAGGAATGGATTCTGTGGGACTCCGGCACGTCGGTGAGCGACTACTGCGCCAAGATGAAGAGCCAGGGCGTGTGGGGCGGCGGCGTCGAGATGGCGGCCGCCTCCCACCTCAAGGGGGTGAACGTGTACGTCTATCAGCAAAGTGGGGGCGGTTACAAGCGCATCAGCTGCTTCGAGGGGCCCGGCGGCGCCTCGAGCCGCGCCGTGCGCGTGCTCTACGGCGGCGGCGTCCATTACGACGCGCTCGAGCTCACCAACGGCTAGCCGCGCCCGGCCTGCCAACCGGCGCGTCCTACACCCGTGGACGCGGTGGACAGAGGCCACGCGCCGGGCAACCGGATAACCCGAAACCGCCAACGGATCGTCGCCAACGTGTATCTCCGCCGTATGCACTAGCCCCCCAGCTTACGTTGTTTCAGAATTGGTCCAAGTATATAAAAGACTAACCGCACGCGCACATCTCATCGACAAGACACATGATATCGAAACACGCATGGGCGCTTCCAGAGACCAGAGTCGTCGCCCGGCACAACGCCCGCCGCCCATGCCCGACTGCACAGTGTCCTCGTCACGTCCGTCACGGCTGAAGGGGGGAGGGAGCAAGGTTGCGGGCAGAGCGCACGCCACTAGGCTCACCACGACTTCGTCGCGGCACGCGCGCGCGACACGGCGCACCGTGTGGCGCGCATGGCCGCCCCTTCGTACGTACGCCTCTTAGTCCAAGTTGACGCGTGAGAGGCAGGCGCTCTCGTCCAGCCCCTGCGCATCGCCGCCCACCTCGCCGATCAGGCAGTTTTGGCACTTGGACCCCTTGTACTTGGGCGTGTAGTTGGCCTTGCACAGCGTGCAGCGCACGAGCGGCGAGCCCCGGTAGATGGGGACGAGGTCCGCCGCGCAGATGACGAATGGGTTGCGCTCATCGTACGCGTATGGAAACTCGTCCGTCGGGGTGGTCTCGGCGACCTGCACGATCTTGCGCGCCGTGGTGGCGATGTCAGGCTTGGGGTTGAGCTCGAGCAAACGACGCGCAAAGGCGCCCGCCGACTTCATCAGCTTGAGCTTGTATGCCATTGTCATCGCCGATCGTAGCGAGAGCAGCGTGTGTGCGGGCGACAGGTTACAGTGCGTAAAGTACGCCGCGAGCTCCATCTTGCGCTTGTTGTCGGTCACGTTGCCCTTGGCGAGCTCGAGCCGGAGCGCAGTGAGGTACTCTGTGCAGATCGAGAGCAGCTCCTTGAGCTCTCCTACCTGCTGCCGGCTCTCCGCCACGGTGAGAGTCGCTGAGTAGAGGATGACGAGGAAGGCATCGAGCGCTTCCTGGAACTTGCCCGCGGTCACGTGCGCGTACGCGGCCTTGACCTTCTCGACGAGGCCGGGCAGCGTGGTGCAGAGGCGAGGCCCGCCGCCGCCGCGCAGCAGCGGCGCGAGCAGCGAGGGTGCCGAAGGCACGCCCGGCGCCACGCCGTGGCTCGACGATGCGAGCGCCAAGAAATAGGGCTTGAGCGGCTTGAAGTCTACGATGCCGAGCTGGCGGCGCATCAGCTGCATCGCACTCTCAAACGAGCCAGCCGCCACGTGGTCCGCGGCGAGGGTTGAGTCGCGTGACCACTTGGCGACTGCCGGCAGGCCCGCCGTCGGCGCCACGTAGTATTTGCCCCCGCCCATGCCGCCGCTGGTGGCGGCGGCCGCACCGCCGCCCGCCGTGGGCACGTCGGGCACGTCGCCGAGATCGAGCTCGAGATCGTCGCCCCAGCCGCCGCCGCCCGCCTCGCCCGGCGAGGCGTCGGTGTCGGCGCCTCCAAAAGGATCGTCACCCGTCGCAGCGGGTTTCCCGTCGAGATCGAGGTCGAGATCGTCGCCCCAGCCGGCGCCCCCATCGACGTCGATGGTATCCGCCAGAAGGCCGCCGCCCACGCCGCCACTCTCGCCGCCCTCCTTGCCGATCGTCGAGATGGCATCCTTCGACACGGTGAGCAGCGGCCAGTTGGATTCGCGCAGGATCGGCAGGGGTGGATAGAGCAAGCTCGCCTCGGCAACGAGCGGCTCTGGCAGCGGCAGCCCGGCCGCCTCAAGCTTCGCGGCGAGCCCCGCGGCGAGCTCCGTCAGCCCGTGCGTCGAGGCAGTCAGGTACGCGAGGGGCAGGTGGCCTACCTCCTGCAGCAGCGCCACGCGCTGCTCGACGTCGCCCAGGTAGAGCGCGTTGTGGAAGCGGCTCATCGTGTTCGACTGCATCTCGGCGATCTTGAGCATCTTGCGAAGCTTGTCGATGTTGCCCGTGATCAAGTAGAGGAAGGAGAGGCGCTCCATGTCCTTGGTGCGCTGGTAGGCCATCTCGACGATCTGGTGGTTGCCCTGCTTGAGCGCCTCGGCGCCGAGCCTCTGCCAATTGTCCTTAGTGTCGAGCGCGCCCGCGGCCGCGAGCGCCACGTCGATGTTGCCGCACTCGACTGCCAGGTTGAAGCGCGTCTGCTCGTCTTGCACGAAGTGGAGAGCGACCTGCGGGTAGCCCTTCTTCTGCAGGTAGGCGATGATGGCATGGCCGCCGAGTTTGGCCTGCTTGATGATGCGCACCACCTTGTCAAACTCCTTCTTGTGCAGGCAGAGCTTGAAGTGGCACTCGGTCGAATCGATGACGAGCTTCTTGACCTTGCCCTCGCGGTCGAGGCAGTGCAAGGTGCCCGCGCTCGCGGACGAGAGATACAGCGGAACCTCGAGCGTGCGGATGATGCCGCTGTCGCCGTTGGGCAACAGGTACTTGAGGTGGTTGAGCGTGGTGAAGTAGAAGATGTCGTTCCCGTCCCACGCGCCGCTCTTGATCCGGACCATGTCGTGGATCGAGCAGAGCTGCTCGAGCTTGCGGTTGCAGATGGTGAGATGGTTCTTTGCGAGGAGAGCCACGTGCGAGCCGTCGGCTGACCAGACAACGTACTTGACGGCGGGGCCGCTCACCTCGCCTACGGCCTTGCGCTGCTGGATGTCGAAGAGCGAGATGCGCTCCTCGGACCGGCAGAGCAGCGAGCCCGTGCCCGCCGCGAAGAGCATGTCGCACGACGCGTGCGGGGGCGGGCACTTTTTGGTCACCTCGTTTTGGAAGTTCTTGATGAGGATCTGACGGTTCTTGTCTAGGACCGCAAAGCGCTGGCGCGCGACGAAGACGGCCGAGGTGCCCAGGCCGCGCTTGCAGTCGCCCGCCACCTCGCCGCCGCCCGCGGCGTCCTTGGTCACGTGGTATAGCTCGTACGAGCCACCCTCGGCATCGAGGGAGACGAGGAGCATCGCCTCCGGCTCGTTGTAGTGCACCGAGCGCGCGACGGCGGAGCCCGAGGTGGCGGGGCGGCGGATGCACATGAGAAGGGTCTCCTTGGACGAGCCGTACTCGTACATACGCACGTACCGGTCCTTGAGGAAGAGCACGCCCGCCCCCAAGTGCGTGAACGCGGGACGCTCGCGCTCGAGCTTGAAGACGATCATGCCCCCGTCGTGGCCCGCGGCGAGCAGGTTGGAGTCGGGATGCGCGGCAAGGATCCAGAAGCGGTCGTGCTCGCGCCGGAAGGTCTGCACGCCCTGCCGCTTCGACATGTCCCACACGCGGATCGACTTGTCCTCCGAGTTGGACACGATCAGTTCCTGCTTCGGATGGAAAAGGGCACACGACACGTTGTTGATGTGCCCGCGCAGCGTGTCCACCTCCCACGCCTTGGTCTCATTCATGCGCCAGAGCTTGACCTGGCGGTCGTCGGCGCCCGAGACGATGAGCGGCAGCGAGTGGTGGAAGTTGGCCCAGTTCACGCCGCGGTCGTGTCCTTCGAGCACGTACTTAACGGTCGCGTCGTTGCCGCCAAAGAGGTCCTCGACCTTGACGTTAGGCATGGCCTTACCCAGCTTGGAGGAGAGTGAGCCGGGCGTGCTCGGCCCACCAGAGTCGGCCGGGGCGGCGGCGGCCGTGCGCTCCTCGGCCGTCACCGTGTTCGGAAGCAGCTTCTTGCGCAGGCCCGAGATGTCCCACACGCGCACTGTCTGGTCGAGCGACGCCGAGAGCACGAGGTCGTCCTTCGGGTGGAATTGCGCGCACATGACGTAGTGGTTGTGACCGGTGAGGACGGAGGCGCACGCGCGCGTCTGCCAGTTCCAGATGCGGATCGTCTGGTCATCCGACGCCGACACGATCCACGGGTGCTCCGGGTGAAACTGCACAGTCCGGATGTAGTCAAGGTGGCCGAGCAGCGAGAAGAGGCACCGGCGCAGCTTGTAGTTCCACACCTTGATCTTGTAGTCGTCGCCGCCGGTGACGAAGAGCGGCTGCGACGGGTGGAAGCACACGCCCCGCACCGGTCCGTCATGCTCGTCGAACCGCTCGAGGAGCGTGCCCATCCGGTAGTCCCACAGCTGCACGACGCCATTGTGCAGCGACGCGAGCACCCACGGCCGGTTGGGGTGGAAGGCGAGGCCCTTGACGCGGTTGGATTTGGTCTCAAACTTGGTCAGCATCCTGCCAGGCCCTGCGAGCGCACGAGCGGCGCGCGTGCGAGCGCTCAGGTGGCCACGCAGAGAGGTGCGCATTGCAAGGTGCAGAGGAGCGCTGCGGCCACGGACGACGGCAGGCAGGCCCGTGCCGAGCGCGCGCGCCCAGGTGGACCATGCAGCTGTTATCAGCCAGGCCACGCGATGGCGGCCGCCCAGGGATGGGCGTCGTGTCGAGGTCGCGCACCGCAAGCTCTCGCGCTCTCTGCGACAGCGACTGCGAGTCGGGCAGCACAAGTGGCGACCGAAACACTTTTCACACTTCCGAACTCTACGCCTTCTATGAATGCTTCATGTAAAGGACCCAGGAGCTTGTAGTGAAGGTAAGGCAAGAGAAGGCAGATGCTGCTTGCTCGCGAAATAGTTTTGGTTGGGCTCTCTCGCCAAACATGGCGGACGAGGCGTGGCTCGAGTCGGTGGCGATGCGCCCGATGCTCGAGGCGCTGCTCGAGAGCGTGTGCAAGGACAAGCCGGATGTGCTCCTCGCGTACGCCATCGTGTGGCTCCGCGCATGCTACCCGCAGCAGGCATCGGCCGCCCTGTGCCTGCCACCGCCGGTCGAGTGGAGATCGCGCACGGACGTGGACCCGTCGGCAGAGGGGCTGACGGCGTACCTCAAGGAGATTTACGCCACCGATATTCTCGAGGGCATCCTCGAGCGCGCCATCCGCTCGCAGCCCGCCAACGTGGTTGCCTTTGTGCTCGACGAGTGCGCTGCGATGCTCACAGGCGTGTCACGAGCTTCTGGGGTCATCGGCGGCGGCGGCGGCAACGGCGGGCTGGCGGGCGGCTACGTCGGGCAGATGTTCGACGCCACCATCGACGGTAGCGCGCCGCAGCACACCGACGCGCCCGCGCTCTTTGAGGCGGTCGCCGCGAGCGAGGTCGAGCAGGTGGTCACGCTACTCGAGGCAGGCGTGCCAGCCGACGCACGAGAGCCGAAGACGCTCGGCACGACGCTTCGAAGCGCGGCCGAAGGGTAGGAGGAGTGTCTCGCCGAGTTCCTCCGCGCGGGTGCCGCCGTCGACGCGCACAACAAGCACAGTGAGACCGCCCTCGTGCTCTCTGGTCAAGTTACAGAGATGGCGCATGCCGCACGTGCATGCTCGGCGCGCGAGCTCACGTATCTCGGTGCGTGACGTGGCGGGAAATACGGCGCTCGATACGGCGCTCGAGTACGCAGCGGAGATGGGCGGGCCGGAGCTCTTTCGGCTTCTCGACCCGAACTGGGCGAATGGCGGCGCGGTGCCAGCCGCAAGAAGGGAAGCAAGACCGACGAGGTCGGAGTCGGTCGTCCTTGTGGCCGTTGTGCACTTCTCGACGATTCCACAGCACGCCAAGCCGCCCGAGTCGATCGCGCGGCTGGACGCGTACCTCGAGGCCTCCTTCCTCTTCCGCTCCCTCGACGGCGGGATGCGCCGCGCGCTGCCTTTCCATTCCAAATCTCCCCACAGGTGAGCAAGTCATCGTGCAGGACGGTCGACTTCTGTCTACGTAGGAGGGAACGAAGGAAGCGCTCGAGTGCTTCGTGGCGCCCGGGCCCCGCTGCCGGGCGCTAAGGTGGCCGAGTCTAGCCGAGTACGGGCCGGGCGCCACCTATAGCAAGCTCGCCCTCGTCTATAGCTGCTCGTGCAAGGCGTCCGTGATCGCACGCACCGATGGCGTGCTACATGCGACCGTCCTCCAAGCGACCGAGCGTGAGGTCTTTCGTGCTCCCAAAGTACTTGCAGCAGCGCATGCGCTTCGAGTAGGTCGTGGCGAGCAGCCCGCGTCGTGGCGAGCAGCCCGCGTCGTGGCGAGCAGCCCGCGCTTCAACTCTCGCTAATGGCGAGCTAATGCAACCCGCGCTTCAACTCTCTGAGCGAATGGGGCGATTCGCCTGCCAGCCCCTTGGACCTCCTTAACATTCACAGAGGACTCGGCCTCGCCGATGGCTTCGAGGAGGGCGGCCTCGACGATGGCTTCGAGGATGACGGCCTCGACGATGGCTTCGAGGAGGGCGGCCTCGACGATGGCTTCGAATAGGGC